>OHQR01000164.1_pt1 | contig 51676 bp, 46 predicted proteins | sample 1578191 | NCBI WGS metagenome assembly OHQR01 (sample SAMEA3879577, study PRJEB24766) | human gut metagenome | biome: human-associated habitat; feature: feces | place: USA | collected 1985/1987 | reverse complement strand
TGGCGAGTGCGATTGCCAAATCATCAACGCCTTTTTTGGTGCGGCAGAAAATGATTATCTTGCCGTCAATTTCAGCATCAAGCAAACGGCACAGGCCCTCTACCTTGTCTTTGGTTTCAAAATAATACTGCTCAATTAAAGGTACGGTCAGTTCTTCCTTGCTGACGGTAACATTTTTAGGAGCTTTCATGTATTTTTTGGTAAGGCTCAAAATCGGGCGCGGCATGGTTGCGGAAAACAGCAGCGTCTGCCTTTCAGCAGGCAGGTTGCGCATAATTTCTTCCATATCGTCAACAAAGCCCATATCAAGCATTTCATCAGCTTCATCCAGTACCAAAAACTTAATATGGTCAAGTTTGATGGTGTTGCGGTTAATATGGTCAATTAAGCGCCCCGGAGTGCCTATTACAATCTGCACGCCGCTTTTTAAGGCACGAATCTGTCTTTCAATAGGCTGGCCGCCGTAAACAGGCAGAGCCTTAATACGTGAAGTACGGCCAATTTTACCTACTTCTTCGGCTACCTGAATGGCAAGCTCGCGGGTCGGCGTCATAATAAGTGCCTGAATATGCTTATGGTCGGTAATGCTCTGAACCAGCGGAATACCGAAAGCAGCAGTTTTACCGGTACCGGTCTGCGCCTGGCCGATAACGTCGTAACCATCCAGCACCAGCGGAATGGTTTGCTCCTGTATCGGAGAAGGTTCTTCAAAGCCCATGTCTGTTAAAGCTGTAACTATTTTTTTATCCAGCAGCAGGCTGCCGAACATCTCTTTTTGATTTGTTGTCATTTGTCTTTATTCTCCGTTTCTTTTTCCTTTATTCTGTCAATAACCATCGAAATCGCGGTTAATGCACTGCGCATTTTATTATCGGTACGTGTACCGCCAAAAACGTGTTTGCCCCATTTTACGCCGTCAGCATCGGCAACGGCCATATATACCAGCCCGACAGGTTTATCTTCCGTTGCTCCGCCCGGGCCTGCTATGCCTGTTATGCCAACACCATAAGTTGTGCCGAACAGTTCACGCACGCCCTGCGCCATTTCGCAGGCAACCTGCCAGCTGACTGCGCCATAGGCTTCAAGGCTTTCTTCCGATACATTTATCAGTTTATGTTTAGCCATGTTGCTGTAAGTAACGGCACTGCCCAAAAGGTATTCGCTGCTGCCCGGAACATCCGTTACAAGGCTGCTGGCAAGACCGCCTGTGCAGGATTCGGCAAAAGCTATGGTACTTTCTGTTCTTAACAGTTCCTTGCCAAGATAAGAAGCAAGTGTTTCGTCATCCGTACCGTAGATATACTGCTTTAATCTGGTATTTACCAGAGCTTCCATTGCAGCAATTAAGGTTTTGGCCTCGTTAACTTCCATACATTTTGCGGTAATGCGGATAATTATTTCTCCCCTGCGGGCATAAATAGCAATGGTAGGATTGGTTTGTGAAGTTATAATATCGTCCAGCTTTTCGGCAACGGCGCTTTCGCCAATGCCGCGCAGCCTGATAATATGCGAGTAAATAACGCCCTGTTTGGTAAAATGGTTTATCAAAAAAGGTTCCAGCTGCTTTTCATATACATGCTGCATTTCAGAAGGCGGGCCGGGCAAAAGTACAATCAGTTTGCCTTCATGCCTGATAGCAAGCCCGGGAGCAGTGCCAACTTCGTTAGTTAAAATTTCGGCTCCCACGGGTATCATGGCCTGCTTTTCGTTATTGCCGGACATGCACAGCCCTCTTTTGCAAAAATAATTATTAATGCGGTTCCATGTGTCCAGGTCAAGATAAGTACCTAAATTAAGCGTTTCGCATAAAACTTCTTTGGTAATATCGCCGCGGGTAGGGCCAAGGCCGCCGGTAGTAATAATAATGTCAGCACGCTCCAGAGCATTTTTAAACACATCTTTTAAGCGCCCGGCATTATCGCCGACAGTAGTCTGATAAAGTACATCAAAACCCAGTTTATTCAGCTGTCTGGATAAATACTGAAAATTTGTATTTAAAATTTCACCCAGCAAAAGCTCTGTACCAGTATTGATAACTTCAACTTTCATGGTCCTTCCCCCTTGAGTTTATATTCTTTCGCCTACAGATTCGTAAGTGAAGCCTTGCAGAATATTAACCTTTACAAAACAGCCGGGTTTAATATCTCCCGGATTTTCAATAAATACCAGCCCGTCGATATCCGGAGCTTCACGGTAGGAACGGCCGTAATGCAAGCCCGAACCATCTTCTTCAATGCCTTCAACGAGAACTTCAAGAGTCTGTCCTTCGGTATCCTTATGAATTTCTTCGGAAATCTGTGCCTGTAAAGCCATTAATTCATGATAGCGTTCCTGTTTTATTTCATCTGGAATCTGATTGGGCATAGCTCCGGCAACAGTTCCTTCCTCCTGAGAATAGGCAAAAACACCGGCATTTTCAAAACGCTGCTGTTCAACAAATTCTTTTAATTCTTCAAAATCGGCATCCGTTTCACCGGGAAAACCGACTATAAACGTAGTTCTTATAACAATTCCGGGAATACGTTTGCGCAGCTTTGCAAGAAGCGTTTCCACTTCTTCTCTGGTGTCATATCTGTTCATTGAAGCCAGCAGCCTGTTGCTTGCATGCTGCAGCGGCAGGTCAACATATTTGCATACCTTATTCAAAGATGCAAAGGTTTCTATAAGCTCATCCGTAAAATTATTGGGGTAACAATACATTACCCTAATCCATTTCAAGCTTTCAATTTTATTTAATTCTTTTAATAAATCAGCTAAAAGCAGTTTGCCTCCCGGTAAATCTTCGCCATAGCGGGTTGTGTCCTGCGCTACTACAATAAGCTCTTTTACGCCGTTTGCGGTCAGTGCTTTTGCTTCTTTAAGCACCTGTTCCATTGGCTTACTGCGGTATGGCCCGCGGATTTTCGGTATTGCGCAATAAGAGCAGCAATTATCGCAGCCTTCGGCAATTTTTAAATAAGCCGTATATGAAGGCGTTGTTAAAATACGCGGCAGAAAAGTTTCTTTGCTGGTATATATAACATCGGGTTTGCTGCGTTCCAGCATTATAAAGCGTTCGCCGTTCATAACACGTTTTATAATGCTGCCTATTTCGTCATACACTTCCACGCCGGCAATGGCATCTGCTTCAGGCAGTTCGTTAAAAAGTTCTTCGGCATAACGCTGGCTTAAGCAGCCGGTTACAATAATATATTTACAGCTGCCGGATTTTTTATATTCTGCCATCTGCAAAATGGTATTAATAGATTCTTCTTTGGCAGATTCGATAAATCCGCAGGTATTTACTATAATTATTTCCGCTTCTGACGGGTCATTGGTAATTTCATAATTTTCTTCGTGAATCAGCCCTAACATGGTTTCAGAATCGACCAGATTTTTAGGGCAGCCCAAGCTTACTACACCTATTTTCACTGTATATCCTCCGCTTTAATTTTCAAACCGTACGGTTTCAAGCCATTTGTTTATAAGTTTATCAGCTTTTTCCTGCTGTAAATATGCTGTGTTCAGCCACAGTTTTTGCATATCTGTCTTATCGTGCATCAAAGTTTCAAGCCCTGTATTCTGCTGCAGCAAAATACGCTTAATTTCTTTTTCCGTTAAAAGCCAGCGGCAAAAATCCTGTGCTGCCAGATTCTCCCCGCTTTCAGCGGCAATGGCAACACCATAAAGATTTACCGGCATACCTTCTACAGGTTTTGCAACATAAGCAGGAAAAGAATTTTCAAGATATTGGAAAATAAAACTGCTGCGGGTTATAGCAATATCAGCATCGCCGGTTGCTGCCATTCTTATTGAGGTAAACGGAAATTTGGCATACTGGGGGATATTTTTGTGAAGCTCATGCAAATATCCCAAAGCGTTATCTTCGCCCCAATGGCTGGCAAAGGCATATAAAAAGCTACGCGTGCTTTCCGTATCGCTTAAATTTTCAAGTGCAATACGGATACCGCGGATTTTCAACAAATCTTCCCAGGTACGCATGTTTTCCTGACCGGCACGGCGGGCAAAATTCTGGTTTACCAAAAGAACTGCCGGGTCATAAAAAACACCGTACCAACAGCCGGTTGGACTTTTAAATGCTTCCGGCAATATTGTAGTTTCAGGTATTTCAAATTTGAGCAGTTTATTCTGCTGCTCCAAATTTACCAGTTTGCTGAATTCCAGTAAATAAATATCGGGCTGCTTCTGCCCTTTTCCGGCATTTTCTTCTGCAAGCCAGACTTTATATTTGCTTTGGGAAGTATTATATTCTTCGGCCAGCGCCTGAAGCAGCATTCTGTTCTGGTCTGATGCAAGAATTGCTTCGTTATCATTTTTTAAATGTACAACATCATCAAAAAAAGAACAGCCTGCAATACAAATTAGTAAAATAAAAGCTAAACAGGCCGTTACAAGCCTTTTTAAAGCCATAAAATTCCTCATCTTTTTTTAGTTTTGCTTCTGCTGTTTTTACCGGCAGGCTTAGCTTTATAGCCGGTATTTATTTTCAGCAGGCATTTATCTCCGCTGCCGATAAGGTCATTGCGGCCCGCTTTAAGCAAAGCCTCTTTAACAAGCATACGGTTACGCGGATTTTTATACTGCATTAATGCCCTTTGCATTGCTTTTTCATGCGGGTTGCGTGCTACAAATATTTCGCGCCCTGTTTCCGGGTTGCAGCCGGAATAATACATAGCCGTTGAAAGGCTGCCCGGTGTCGGAATGAAATCCTGCACCTGTTCCGGCTGATGGCCTATATCACGCAAAAATTCCGCAAGCTCTATTGCGTCATCAAGCGTGCAGCCCGGATGGCTGGAAATGAAATACGGCACTAAAAATTGTTTTAAACCAATTTCTTTGTTCTTTTTAGAAAAGGCACGCATGAATTTCAGATAAACTTCTTTACCCGGCTTGCCCATATTTTTCAGGGCGCGCGGCGCTACATGCTCCGGAGCTATTTTTAACTGCCCGCTTACATGGTAACGGCAAAGTTCGTCTAAAAATTCCCCAGTTTTTTCTTCCAGCAAATAATCATAACGGATGCCGGAACGGATGAAAACCTTTTTTATGCCGGGAATAGCCCTTATTTTACGCAAAAGCTCTATATAATCACTGTGGCTGCTGTCCAAATTAGGGCACGGTTTCGGGAAAAGGCACTGCCTGTCACGGCAGGCTCCAACTTTAAGCTGTTTGGCGCATGCTGGATGCCGGAAATTCGCGGTAGGCCCGCCAACATCATGAATATAACCCTTAAAATCAGGCATATCCGCAATAATTTTTGCTTCTTTTAAAATTGATTCATGGCTTCTTGACTGGATAATACGCCCCTGATGGCTGTGAATGGCGCAGAATGAGCAACTTCCGAAACAGCCGCGGCAGCTGATAATGCTGAAACGCACTTCTTCAATAGCCGGAACTCCGCCCAAAGCTTCATAGCTTGGATGATAGGTACGCTGGTAATCAAGGTCATAAATAGCGTCCATTTCCTGCTGTGTAAGCGGATACGGCGCAGGATTTTGGACAAGGTATTTACTGCCATTTTTCTGTACCACTGTTTTACCGTAAAACGGGTCCTGCTCTTTGCTTTGCAAGTAGTGCGCTTTGGCAAACAGCTTTTTGTTTTTAAGGCACTCTTCATAAGAAGGTATTTCCACATAGTCATCAATACCTTCCAGTGAATCAGTTAGATACGCCGTTCCGCGGATATAATGCATATCCTGCATGGAAGCACCACCGCTTAAATAGTCGGCAGCTTCCGTAATCTGCTTTTCGCCCATGCCGTAAATTAAAAGGTCGGCATGGCTGTCTGCCAGAATAGACGGCAAAAGTTTGCCTTCCCAATAATCATAATGCGCAAAGCGCCTCAGGCTTGCTTCAATGCCGCCTATAATAACCGGCATATCAGGCCAGAGTTTTTTTATTTGCTGTGAATATACAACCGTTGCGTGGTCAGGGCGTTTACCCATTTCGCCGCCCGGCGTATAATTATCTTTTTTGCGTTCTTTTTTTGCCGCCGTATAATGGCAGAGCATGGAATCAAGATTGCCGCCTGAAATAAGCACTGCAAGGCGCGGTTTGCCTAAAACGGCAAAGTTCTCCGGTTTGCGCCAGTCGGGCTGGCACAAAAGAGCAACCTTGTACCCCTGCGCTTCAAGTACACGGCAAATAACGGCAGGGCCAAATGATGGATGGTCTACATAAGCATCACCGCTTACAAACAAAAAATCCAACTGTTCCCAACCGCGTTCTTTAATTTCTTCTATTGAAATTGGCAGAAAATCTTTCATTATTTATGAAAGCCCTCCAAAATTATTTTTTATATGTTCTTACAACTGAACCGACTTCCGGGTCTTTAGGCAGAGTTTCTCCGTTAACGGTTATTTCCATGGCGCCGATGTTACCGTAATGCACACTGATATTCTCTTTGGCTTTAAAAGACTGCTGCTGGCCTGCTTCCATTATGCCGCTGAAAACAATCTCGCCATCGGCAGTAACTTCCATCCAGCAGCGGTCAGTTACGCATTTTAAAGCAAGGTTAACGCCATCATACACCGGTTTGGGCGCTGCTTTTTCTTCAGCAGGCATGCTGTTTTCCACTGCAGCGGGTTCCGATACCAGATTCTGCGAAGAATCGGTATTCATAAACCATGCTATGCCGCCTGCAACAACGATAACCAAAGCCAATACCACAATATAACTCAGCCAATTGCCGGAGGATACCCTTTCCGGCTTTATCTGGGGAGAAATACTGATTTTTTCAACCATTCTGATAGGCTTGGGCGCTACCGCTTCCTTGGTAAGGCCGCTGTTCTGTGCTTTATAAATGTTGACGAGGTCCGGCCCGTTAAGCCCCAAAAAATTACCGTATGTGCGGATAATGCCTTTGGTAAAAACATCTCCGGGAATTTTGTCAAATTCGCCTTCTTCTACCGCATCCAGGTAAAGTTTACGGATACTGGTAGCCGCTTCTGCCTCTTCCAGCGACAACCCTTTGGCCAGACGTGCTTCTTTAAGCATTTTGCTGACATTATCCATATCCATAACCGTTTCCTCCATTTAATTATTAGTTGTAAAAAATTTATCTTCTATTACGGCTTTAGGCATAATAAGTTCGCGCGGTTTACTGCCGGCAGCATGGCTGATAATGCCCAAATCTTCCATACAGTCCACAAGCCTTGCTGCCCTTGTATAACCAATGCGGAATTTACGCTGCAGCATGGACGAAGAGGCTTGCCCTGTATCCATAACAAGCCTTACTGCATCTTCAAATAATTCGTCGCGCTCGTTGTCAAATCCTGCTATCTGCCCGGCAGCATTCTTATCACTTTCCAATGCCTGTTCCGTTACTTCACTGCTGTATTCAACAGGAATAGCCTGCTCTTTTATAAAATCAACAACACGGTTGAGTTCATCATCACTTACAAAAGCGCCCTGTACCCTTACCGGCTTGTTAATGCCAATGGGATAAAAGAGCATATCACCCTTGCCAAGCAGTTTTTCGGCGCCGCCCATATCCAAAATTGTACGCGAATCGGTCTGTGAAGAAACGGCAAACGCAATACGCGACGGAATATTGGCTTTTACTATGCCGGTAATAACATCTACCGAAGGACGCTGCGTTGCCAGTATAAGATGTATTCCGGCAGCCCTTGCTTTTTGCGCAAGGCGGAGAATTGCATCTTCCACGTCAACCTTGGCAACCATCATCAAATCGGCAAGTTCGTCGATAATGATAACAATAAACGGCATTTTTTCTTCTGCATGCTCATTAAAGCTGCTGATGTCGCGTACATGGCTTTCGGCAAACGCCTTATACCTGCGCTCCATTTCGGCAACTGCCCAGTGCAGAGCAGAAGCTGCCTTTTTGCTGTCGGTAACAACCGGCGTTAAAAGATGCGGTATGCCATTATAATTAGAAAGCTCAACAACTTTCGGGTCAACAAGAATAAGTTTTACATAATCTGGAGAATACTTGTACAGCAAGCCTGCTATGATTGTGTTGATACATACCGACTTGCCGGAACCGGTTGAGCCTGCAACCAGCAAATGCGGCATTTTGCTCAAATCGGCAGTAATAATGTTGCCGCTGATATCCTTGCCCAAACCAATAGCCAGCTTGCCGGAAGAATTTTTAACGGCTTCGCAGTCAACAACTTCTTTAAAAAATACCGTATCGTTCTTCAGGTTAGGTACTTCAATGCCTATTGCGGCTTTGCCCGGTATTGGTGCTTCAATGCGCACGCCGGGGGCGGCAAGTTTTAACGCAATATCATCTGCAAGATTAACTACCGAGCTTACTTTTACGCCGGGTGCAGGTTCAAGTTCAAACCTTGTTACAGAAGGACCGCGCGTAACGGCAACAACCGAAGCCCTTACCTTAAAATCAGATAAAGTCTGTTCCAGAATACCGCACTGATGGCGTATTCCTTCTTCAAGGTTATGGTCTTTGGTAACAGTTGGCGTATTAAGTAAAGATAACGGCGGGAATTTATAACCGGGAACGCTATCTTTTTCGGAAGGTTCAGCTCCTTCTTCCGCTTTAGCAGCTGCCTGCTCCTCTGATTTTTCTTTAACCAGATCAGCACTGTCAGCAATATTAAGCGGTTTATTTAAAGTAAAATCATCTTTGGTTTCAGGTTTTGCAAATATCTTTTCAGAAGGTATTTCTTCATCCGAAAAATCAATTGTTTTCTGTCTGTACGGGTTTAAAAAACTGCCGGCAGGCGCCATATCCTGCTCAGGTTTAGCAAATTTTTCCAAAACAGGCCTGTTTTCCTGTTTAACGGCAGTTTTTCCAGCCGCAAATTCTTCCGGAGCGGCAAAAAACGCCTGCGTTACTTGCGTAGTATTTTCCTGTTTCTGCTCATCATCCTGCAAATAAGCATCGTCTTCATAGGCTTCGCTGCGGTAATTTACAAGATGTTCGCTGATTGAAGGCTTTTTGGTTTTTCCGAAAATTCTTTTAAAAGCACCAGGTTTTTCAAGCCCTTCCGTAAATTCGGAAAATTCTCCGTCACGGTAAGGATTAAAAGTATTTTCTTTAGAAACTGTAATATTTTTTTGCTTTACAGGCTGAGAATATTCAATTCTGCGTACATCTTTTTTATTTTCTCTTTTACTGATGCCGGAAAAGGAATTTTTAATTTTTACAAACAAAAGCTGTAAGGAAATCCTGCTCAACAAAAGAACGCTTGCCAAACCAAGCACAACCAAAATAATCAGCGCTCCGGCTGTACCGGCAATTTTACGCAAAGTCCATAAAATTATACCGCCTATAAAACCTCCGCCTTCCGGGAATGAATATAAATCCAGTTCCTGCCCGGCAGGAGTAAAAAGATGATGTGCAATGCCTAAAAAGCATATAAGCAGCAAAACAAACGCAGCTACGCGGCGTGAAATACTGAAACGCCCGGAAAAAGCCAGCAGGTAAATGCCGCAGATAATAAGGGCAAGCGGAACCAGAAAAGCTCCCAGCCCCAATAAATATGCAGACATTTCCGACCAGAAACTGCTTGTAACGCCAATGTCCGACGCAGCAACAAGCAACCCTGCCAAAAGCATAAAAATGCCTGCAATTTTTCTTTTGCGGCCTTTATTCTTTTGTTCATCTGCAACTTTTTTATATCTTGGCAACTGCTGGCACCTCTATATTTAATCAAACTTCCATAATAATCGGTAAAATCATCGGGCGGCGGCGTGTTCTTTCATACAAAAAGCGCCCGAGGCTGTCGCGGATAGCGCCTTTAAGAACGCTCCACTCCGTTACATTGTTTTCGGCACATTTATCAAGTGCCTGTTCTACTTTTTCTTTGGCTGTTTCCATAAGGTCTTCGGCTTCGCGCACATACACAAAACCACGGGAAACTATATCCGGGCCGGAAACAATATTGCAGGTATTTTTTTCGATTGTTACAACAACAATCATAATGCCGTCCTGCGAAAGCTGGCGGCGGTCACGCAGTACGATATTGCCAACATCGCCCACGCCAAGTCCGTCTACCAGAATTTTACCGGCAGGAACACGGCCGGAAATACCTATGCTGTTGCGCGTAAGTTCAATTACAGCGCCGTTTTCGCCGATAACGATATTTTCGCGCGGCATCCCCAGTGACTGGGCAAGCTGTGCATGTTTAACCAGATGGCGGTATTCGCCGTGCACCGGCATAAAAAATTTCGGACGCACCAGATTGTGCATCATTTTAATTTCTTCCTGACTGGCATGGCCGGAAACATGTACGCCGTTGCTTTTTTCGTAAATAACGTCGGCGCCGAGTTTATAAAGGTTATCAATTGTGCGCGATACAAGTTTTTCGTTGCCGGGAATAGGCGTTGCCGAAATAATAACGGTATCACCCGGAAGAATTTCAACCTTTTTATGGTCGTTATTGGCCATACGGGTTAAGGCAGACATAGGTTCGCCCTGGCTGCCGGTAGTAATAATTACAATCTGGCTGGGCTGGTAGTTAGATGTTTCATCAACATCAATCAGTACGCCTTCCGGCACTTTTAAATAGCCCAGTTCAATGGAAATATTAACAACATTTACCATGCTGCGGCCGATAACGGCAACTTTACGTTTATATCTTACAGCGCTGTCAACAATCTGCTGAATGCGGTGAACATTGGACGAGAAAGTTGCCACGATAATACGGTTTTTCGCATAACGGAACTCATCGTCGAAAGTCTGTCCTACCATTTTTTCACTTGGCGTATATCCCGGGCGTTCGGCATTAGTGCTGTCTGCCATAAGCAAAAGCACGCCCTCATCGCCGTATTCCGCAAAGCGGTTAAATTCCGTAACCTGCCCGTCAACCGGCGTTTGGTCAAATTTAAAGTCGCCGGTGTGAATAATAAGCCCGACAGGCGTACGGATAGCCAGTGCTATTGCATCAGGAATGCTGTGGTTGACACGCATGAAACCAAGCTTAAAAGCACCGGCTGATATTTTATCTCCGGGCTTGATTACATGGCAGTTATCGGCACTTACGCCGTTTTCTTTCAAGCGTCCCTGCAAAATGCCCAAAGTAAGGGCGGTGCCGTAAACAGGCACATTAATCTGCTTCATAACATACGGCAAAGCGCCGATATGATCTTCATGGCCGTGAGTTAAAAAAATCGCCCTAACCTTATCTTTGTTTTCCAAAAGATAAGTTATATCAGGAATAACCAAATCTATTCCAAGCATATCCTCCTCAGGGAACATTAAACCGGCATCGACAAGTATAATATCATCGCCATAACGGAAAGCCGTCATGTTCTTGCCGATTTCGCCGAGTCCTCCGAGCGGAATAATATTTACTTTATGTTGTGTTTTACTCAAAAAAAATACACCTCCAAATTATTTATTTTCCGATCAAGTATCATACAGATTAACGCAAGTATTAAACGTACACTTACTCTACCGTATATTATACATTAAAGTGAGTTTAAAAACAAATGTTTCCCCTTTGAAAAACTTTATTTTTGTAAATATTTCGTGAAAGAATGTTTATATAAAACAAAAACGCCCCTTAACGGAGCGTTTTTTATATTCAAAATTATTTTGCGTAGTCAACTGCGCGCGTTTCGCGGATGATAACTACTTTTATCTGGCCGGGATATTCCATCTCGGCTTCAATCTTTTTGGCAACATCACGCGCCAAAAGTATTGCCGAAGCATCATCAACCTGCTCGGGTTTAACCATGATGCGGATTTCCCTGCCGGCCTGTACGGCATAACATTTTTCAACGCCATCGAACGATTCAGAAATTTCTTCCAATCGGGTCAATCGTTTCAAATAGCTTTCCAAAGTTTCCCTGCGTGCACCCGGGCGTGCTGCCGATACGGCATCGCATGCCGAAATAAGCACTGCCTCAACGCTTTTCGGCTCGGTATCACCATGATGAGCTGCAATAGCATTGATAACAAGGTCGGATTCACGGTATTTCTTGGCAATTTCCACGCCAAGTTCAACATGAGAACCTTCAACTTCATGGTCAACTGCTTTGCCGATATCGTGCAAAAGGCCCGCACGTTTGGCAAGGTTAACGTCCACACCAAGTTCAGAAGCCATAATTGTTGCCAGATGGGCAACTTCAACAGAATGGTTAAGAACGTTCTGGCCGTAACTTGTACGGTATTTCAAGCGTCCCAAAAGTTTAACCATTTCCGGATGCAAACCGTGCACCCCAACCGAGAACATAGCCTGTTCACCGGCTTCTTTAATTCTCTGTTCAACTTCTTTTTGTGCTTTCTCTACCATTTCTTCAATGCGGGACGGATGAATACGCCCGTCATTGATGAGTTTTTCAAGAGCTATACGTGCAACTTCACGCCTTACAGGGTCAAACCCCGAAATAATAACCGCTTCCGGAGTATCGTCTATAATAAGATCTATGCCTGTCAGTGTTTCCAGAGTTCTGATGTTTCTGCCCTCGCGGCCGATAATGCGGCCTTTCATTTCATCATTCGGCAGTGCCACAACAGAAACAGTGGTTTCGGCAACATGGTCTGCGGCACAGCGCTGAATAGCAAGGGAAATGATTTCACGGGCTTTTCTGTCCGCTTCATCTTTAGCCTGCTGTTCAAGCTCTTTAATCATCATTGCAGATTCATGCTTAACTTCTTCTTCCACAGACAACAGCAATTCTTTTTTTGCATCTTCGGTTGACAAACCGGATAATCTTTCCAGTTCACCCAATTGTTTCTGGTATAACTCGTCCACCTTGGCCTGGCTTTCGTTAAGTTTGGTTTCTTTTAAAGCCAGATGTTCCTCTTTTTTCTCAAAGGAATCAATTTTTCTGTCAAGGTTTTCTTCTTTTTGCAGGAGTCTGCGCTCCTGACGCTGCAAATCGCTGCGGCGTTCTTTATTTTCACGTTCCATTTCGCTGCGCATACGGTGGATTTCTTCTTTAGCTTCCATCAGCGCTTCTTTGCGTTTGGTTTCACCGGCCTGCTCGGCATCCTGAATAATGCGTATTGCAGTTTCTTCGGCAGTGGCTATTTTGCTTTCAGCAACATTTTTGCGGACAAAATAACCGACAATGCCGCCTGCCGCACCAGCACCGGCTATTGTAATGAACAACTCTAAAATGGTACTCACCTCCTTAGTAAAATTCTAAAAAAAATGAGGCAACCTGCTAGTCGCCTCGTGGTTAACATTGAATCTCTTAACACGATTGGATAATATAATTTTAAATGGATTTTAACTAAAAGTCAAGTTTGTATCACTAATCATAATTATCCACACCGGAATAACTTATTTTTTCTGCAATAGTTTTCTTTATCAAATCAACAGAAAAACCTCTGGCAAATAAAAACCTTCCTAATCCGGCTTTAACTTTCATCGCGTCTTCAAAACTGCTTATTTTTTTCTTTTTTATATAACTGTCGGCAGCAGCGCAGCAGCGCTCAATTTCAGCATCTGCTTCAACAAGTCCGGCAACTTCGTTAATTATTTCGTCATCAACGCTGCGCTTTTGCAAAGTGTTTTTTAAATAACCCTTGCCGTAATACTTTTTTGCAAGCCAGCTGTCATAAACGCGCAGTGCATAGCGTTTTTCATCCAAAAAACCATATCCGCACAGCTTATCAGTTACAGCTTTAATGTCGGCATCCGATACGGAACACTTTTTTAATTTTTCCTGCATTTCCGCTATGCTGTAATCACGGTAATTTAAAAGCGTCAGCGCGTAATTATAAGCATCCTTTTCGTTATCAAAGGTTTTATTATTCTTCCTGCGCAGCACTTTCGGTTTCACCTTCGGGGGCAGCCTGTTTAATAGTCATGGCACGGATTTTATTTTCTATTTCCTGCAAAAGTTCAGGGTTATCTTTCAGATATTCTTTGGCTTTTTCCTTGCCCTGACCTAAACGTACATCACCGTATGAATACCATGCGCCGCTCTTGGTAATTAATTCAAGCTCAACGCCAAGGTCAACAATGCAGCCTTCGTGAGAAATGCCTTCTCCGTACATAATGTCAAATTCAGCTTGTTTAAACGGAGGCGCCACTTTGTTTTTAACAATTTTAACACGGGTACGGCTGCCAATCATATCGTTGCCGTTTTTCAAGGTTTCAACACGGCGCACATCCATACGCACGGTTGCATAAAACTTCAAGGCGCGGCCGCCGGTAGTAGTTTCCGGGTTACCGAACATAACGCCGACTTTTTCACGGATTTGGTTAATAAATACGGTTGCGCATTTGGATTTTGCAATTAAACCGGTCAGTTTGCGCAGTGCCTGGCTCATCAGGCGCGCCTGCAAGCCAACGTGGGAATCGCCCATCTCGCCTTCAATTTCCGCGCGGGGCACAAGTGCTGCAACAGAGTCTATAACGATAATATCGATAGCGCCGCTGCGTACCAGAGCATCGGCAATTTCCAGTGCCTGTTCGCCGTTATCCGGCTGGGAAATTAAAAGATTGTCAACATCTACGCCAAGGCGGCGTGCATATTCAGGGTCAAGTGCATGTTCGGCATCAATAAAAGCCGCATAACCGCCGAGTTTCTGTGCTTCGGCAATCATATGCAGGGCAACAGTCGTTTTACCGGAAGATTCAGGACCGTAAATTTCTATAACCCTTCCTCTCGGTATGCCGCCAACGCCCAAAGCAATATCAAGCGACAAAGCACCGGTCGGAATAACTTCTATATTCATTTTGCTGCTTGCTTCACCAAGCTTCATAATGGAACCTTTGCCGAAATCTTTTTCAATCTGGCGCATGGCAAGGTCAAGCGCTTTCATTTTATCTATGTTTTCAGATGCCATAAATTTTACCTCCACCGTTGTATCTGCTCTTCTAAAAACATTATACAAACAGTTGTTTGCTTTGTCAAGCAGTTTTAATTTGTTTTAAGCTGCTTCAGTTCTTCACTGCTGAAATGATACACCTTGTTGCAATACTGGCAATGCACTTCCGTATCAGGCTGCTCTGTCAGATAATCAATATCGTCCTTGCTTAAAGCCGCAAGCATGTTCAGTATTTTATCTTTAGAACACCCACATGAAAACTTAACGGGCATGTTTTCTTTTATATCAAATTCCAGACCTCTGGCAAGCACTTCAATAATTTTTTCGGGCGTATAGCCAAGTTCCAGCAGCTGCGTTACATAGGGCGTAACGGCTACATTATTGCCCAGTTTTTCCAGCACTTCTTCATCGCAGCCGGGCATAGCCTGAATAAAATAACCGCCTGCAGCAAGCACTTTGCCGTCCTTGTCAACCAGTACGCCAAGCGCAACTGATGAAGGAGTCTGCTCGGACATATAAAGATAATTGGTGATATCGGTTGCAATTTCGCCGTCAGCAAGTTCTGCATGCCCTGTAAACGATTCACCGTTCTGCAAATAACGCGTAAGGGTAATTGTGCCCTGGCCAAGCGCGCCGCCGATATCGAGCTTGCCGTTTTTTAAAGGCATAAACACGTCCGGCTCACCAACATATCCGCGCACGGAAGTTCCCTGCGCTTCGGCAACAACTTCACCCATAGGGCCATCGCCTTTAAGTTTTAAAAGAATACGTTCGCCGTCTTTCATTGTTGCGGCAAGCATTAAAGCACCGCTCATGGCTCTGCCGAGCGCGGCCGTTGCCAAATGGCTTGTATGATGGCGGTCAGCAGCTTCCTGCACCAGATTTTTGGTTGTAATGGCATAAATGCGCACGCCTTCCGCCGTAGCAATAGTTAAAGTATCTTCCATAAAAACCTCTTACATTTCACGCATTAAATTTACCATTTCAATGGCACACATTGCCGCATCAGCGCCTTTGTTGCCTGCTTTGGTGCCGGCGCGTTCAACAGCCTGTTCAATATTGTCGGTTGTTAAAACGCCAAACGCAACCGGTACGCCGGTTTCAAGGCTTACATGGGCAATGCCTTTGGAGGCTTCTGCGCATACATAATCAAAATGCGGCGTTGCCCCGCGGATTACGGCGCCAACGCATACAACGGCGTCATATTTACCGCTTTTGGCAAGTTTTTGCGCAGCCAGCGGAATTTCAAACGCACCGGGAACCCATACAAGCGTTAAATCTTCACATTCTGCTCCATGGCGAAGCAGGCAGTCTTCCGCGCCGCCGATAAGCTTGCTGGTAATAAATTCGTTAAAACGAGATGCTACAATAGCAACTTTCATGCCTTTTGCTGTTAATTTGCCTTCTAAAACTTTCATTTTCATTCCTCCAGTTATTTTTCGTGTAATTTGTGTCCCATTTTTTCTTCTTTAACATCAAGATAATGTTCGTTATAGCAGTTTGCCTCCATAATGATGGGTACCCTGCCTGTAACGGTAATGCCGTAGCCTGTAAGCCCTGCGCGTTTGGCCGGGTTATTGGTAATCAGGCGGATTGTAGTAAGCCCCAAATCGGCAAGAATCTGCGCACCGATACCGTAATCGCGCAAATCCGGCGCAAAACCGAGTTTTATGTTTGCTTCAACGGTATCAAGCCCCTGGTCCTGCAAGGCATAAGCGCGTATTTTATTGGCTAGGCCAATTCCGCGACCTTCCTGACGCATGTAAACAACCACGCCGCAGCCTTCTTTTTCAATCATACGCAATGCGGTTGCCAGCTGGTCGCCACAGTCGCAGCGCAGTGAGCCGAGCGCGTCACCTGTAAGGCATTCGGAATGTACGCGCACCATAACATCCTTTTTGCCGGCAATATCGCCCTTTACAATGGCAACATGGCATTGGCTGTCAAGGTCATTTTCATAAGCGATAATGCGGAAATTACCGTATTTGCTCGGCAGTGCCGCTTCCGCTACGCGGTGAACCATTTTTTCGTGCTTTTTACGGTATGCAACAAGCGCAGCAACGGTTATAAATACCAGATTATGCTTTTTGGCAAATTCAATAAGCTCCGGCGTGCGTGCCATATTGCCGTCGTCGCTCATAATTTCGCAATGCCAACTGGTGTCAGCCCCGCCAGACGGCATAAATCAGTAGTCGCTTCGGTATGCCCGGTACGCCTTAAAACGCCGCCGTTTCTGCTGCGGAGCGGAAACACATGCCCCGGGCGGCGGAAATCCTGCGGCTGAGCGGCAGGGTCTGCACATTTACGCATGGTGTAAGCGCGTTCATAGGCGGAAATACCGGTAGTTGTGTCCACATGGTCGATAGAAACAGAAAACGCAGTTTCGTGGTTATCGGTATTGTTTGCAACCATTGCGCCGAACTGCAATTTGTCCATAATCTGCGGGTCAGCAGGCATGCAAATCAGGCCGCGGGCGTATTTTGCCATAAAGTTTACGTTGTCGCCGGTGCAGAACTGTGCTGCCATAATAAGGTCGCCTTCATTTTCACGGTCTTCGTCATCCGTAACCAAAACCATTTTGCCGTTTTTTATGGCTTCAATGGCTTCTTCAACAGTATTAAACTTAAAATTATCCATAATTGCCTCCTTTTATATAAAACCATTTTCAAAAAGAAGTGATTTTGTTAAAGTATTTTTATTTTCCGCACCGGCGGATGTTTTAAAATTAAGCAGATGTTCGACATATTTGCCGATAATATCTGTTTCCAGATTTACTTCATCGCCGGGCTTTTTAAAGCCGAGCGTTGTTTCTTTGGCGGTGTGCGGAATAAGCGATACGCTGAAACCGCTGCCGGTAACTTCCGTTACGGTAAGGCTGATGCCGTCAATGGCAATGCTGCCTTTTTTTATTATATATTTTAAAAGCTGCGGCGGTGTTTTTACGGTTACAATTTCGGCAATTCCCTGTGCCTTTTGGGACGCAATAACGCCAATGCCTTCAACATGGCCGCTTACGATATGCCCATCAAGCCCGTCGCTCAATTTTAAAGTGCGTTCAAGATTTACCTTATCGCCGCTTTTTAAATTGCGCAGATTAGTAAGTTTAACCGTTTCGGGCATAATATCAGCCGTAAAGGCGCTGCCGCTGATTTTTACTACCGTAAGGCAGGCACCGTTAACGGCAATGCTGTCACCGATTTTAAGGTTCTCCAAAACCTTCTGTGCTTTTACAGTAATATTATAACTTTGTTTAAGCTGTTTTAACTCCATTACAGTGCCAAGTTCCGCTACAAGTCCGGTAAACATGTCAGTCACGCTCCGTTCTGCCGGTAATTAAAAGGTCGCATCCAAGCTCTTTATATTCAATATCCGAAAGGCGCAGCGCTTTGCCCATATCCTTACAGCCATTGCCGCCCACCGGGGAAAGGGCATTCCTGCCGCCGATAATTTTAGGGGCAATAAACGCATATACCCTTTCGGCAAATCCGGCATCCAAAAACGCACCGTGTACTTCGCTGCCGCCTTCCACAAGCAGGCTGGTAATTTCCTGCTCTGCAAGGTACTTCATTAAAGCATTAAGTTCAAGCTTGCCATTGTGCTCCGGCAATTTTATAATTTCCACATTTTTTAAAAGTTTCAGCGCATTAATGTTAGTAAGCGAAGGATTTTCACCTACTGCGACAATCGTTCGTGCTTCACCATTTAAAATTTTGGAATTTACCGGCAGGCTGCATTTGCTGTCCAGCACAATTCTTACGGAATTTTTACCTTCCACCATACGGGTAGTAAGTTCACAGTCGTCTTGCAGCACCGTATTTTTGCCTACAATTACGGCGTCGTGCGTTTTACGCAGGTAATGCGCATAAGTTCTGGCTTCCACACCGGTAATCCATTTGGAATCGCCGCCGTCGGCAGCAATTTTGCCGTCCAGAGTCATGGCATATTTAAGAGATACAAACGGCCGTTTATGGGTAATCCAAAAGAAAAACTTTTCATTTAATTTTCTCGCTTCGTCCTCGCAAATGCCGTTTACAACTTCAATACCGGCTTCACGCAAACGGTTTAAACCGCGCCCGGCTACAAGCGGGTTGGGGTCTGTAACGGCGCTGACAACTTTTTTTACGCCTGCTTTAATAAGCGCTTCGCAGCAAGGACCAGTTCTTCCGTAATGCGAACATGGTTCAAGCGTAACGTAAACGGTTGCGCCCTTTGCCTTATCTCCGGCCGCTGCCAGAGCATTTATTTCAGCATGGGGCTGGCCTGCTTTATGATGATAGCCTTCGCCGACAATGTTGCCGGAACTGTCTGTAATAACGGCGCCAACCATGGGATTGGGGCTTGTATCGCCTTCCGCCATCCTTGCCAGCTCCAAAGCACGGCGCATATATTTAATATCGTCCATTAACTCACCTTCTTTATAAACAAAAACAGCCAAAACCTCCGGGGTTTCAGCTGTAAAAATTCTTTTGCCTTTTCTCATCCAGACTTTACTGTCGGTACCGGAATTGCACCGGTTCATGCTTAACGCTCGCGGACTTTACCGCCGGTTGGGAAATTAACCCTACCCCAAAGGCTAAACACCAAAAAGTCAGCAATACAGCATATTTGCGCACTTTAAGGTATTTATCAATTTAATATATTTAGTTTCTGATATAGTATTACAGTAATAAGTATCCACCATTGGTAGGGTTTTGTCAATAACTTTAAAAGTGAATTTTACAAAAAATTTTCGTTTGACCTTATATATATCTTTGAAATAATATTGTTTCCCCATTGCCCCGTTTGGTTTTTAATTCTCTGTTAAAACTTTGCTGCTTTTTATTTTTTATTTTGAAATTTTATATATGATACAAAAGTTGACACACGGGATTGTATTATTTATACTGTAAATAACAAATATAATACTCATGCTTTCCTTTCTATTTTATTATAGAAAACTACCATAAAATGAGGTTAAAACAAGATAAACATAATCCTTATTATCGGACGTTGTTGTTTTTATTTTGTGTTTTTATTCATTAATAACTGCATAAAATTCCATTTAGTACACTTGTTGAAAACTTGTGTACTATTTTTATTGTACTTTTTAAGATTACACACATACTTCAACATCTCCACATAGCTAAAATACAAACAACAGTTTATGTTTATATTTTTATACACAATCAATTTTATTATTTTTATTTGCTTTCAGCCGCCTTGCCGTTGACTATTGGTTTACTTATTGGTGCTATTAGTTACAGCAAAGGTGGTTGTTGTATATTTAATGTTAAACTGCTTTATTGGTATTGCTACGCTGATTACCCATTTAATCAATATAATTAAAATAAACATTAATAATTTACATAAAACCTGCAATGCTATAACATTCTCCCTTCGCCGCCACATACGTCACCGCCATATTTCGCCTGTAAGCGTTTTTAAATCTTTTGTGTATATCTTTCTGTGTTTTTCTTTATAAACACGCTTAAAACGAATTTAAATGCATAATAACGCTATCTGTCACTCATAAGTAGACAAATGTTTACTGTCACACATAAGGGAGAAGAAGGCGAAAACCTTCCCTAAATTTATGTGAAAAAGGACGGATTAAAAATGACAACACAAAACAAAATCACATTCAGAGTTATTGACGCTCCAACAGGCGCAGGAAAGACAACAGCTTTAATTAAAATGATTAATGCTGCACAAACATCTGCCGATAGCTTTAACCGCTTTTTAGTGCTTACACCACTACTTAGCGAAGTAGAACGTATTTGCAACGCCACAACCTGCGTGCAACCTTTGGAAAACAAGAGGAAACACACATCAAAACTGCACGCCTTAAAGCAGCTTATAATCAGCGGTGAAAACATTTGCTGTACTCATACACTTTGTGAATTGTTTGATAGTGAAGTTAAAGATTTGCTGCAAAATGGCGATTACCACTATATACTCATTATTGATGAAGAACCTACTGTAATAGTAGACACAATAGACATACAACAACCAAAAGGCAACGCTAAGGCAGCAAATAAGAACATACAAGAGGTATACAAACTAAATAAACAGGATTATAAAATGCTCAGAGAACGTGGCTTCCTGCTCATTGATGAGTACACTGGAAGGCTGTATTGGAATGATGAATTAGAATACAACAATGCAGGCAGGCGTGGTGTATTTGAAGGTGTACGCAAAACTTTTAATAAATTAGACTTATATAGTTTCAACAATGATGAACGTGTTATAGCGGTTGTAAATCCTTCAATATGGTTGTGTTTTGATGAAATATATATCAGCACCTATCGCCTGCATAACAGCCCTTTTGATTACTACTGCCAACTGTACGGCTTTAATATTGAATATTACCACATCAATAGCAGCGGAGAGATTTCGGCAGGCTTTGTCCCTGCATATCCTAAAGGGCTTGAAAGGCTTGTTGTATGTGATGATGAAAAATACAACCTTACAGGAAAAGAATACTCACTCTCTTTGCGTTGGTTTAAAAAAAACTGTAAAAAGAACTCACCTGCCGCCAGTGAACTACACAACGCTCTGCGTGGCTTCCTGCGCTATGGTATTCCTAAAGGTGAACTTACAGGCTACTATTGGACTACCTTTAAGGCATTTAAAGGTTGCCTTACTGGTAAAGAAGTCAGCCCTAAACGCTGGATAGCACACAACACAAGAGCCACCAACGATTATAGTAATTGTAATGCCGTGGCTTTTGTATGCGATAAATTTCCTAACCCGAATTTATATAACTTTTTGAAAAGTAAAGGTATAATTTTTGATAAAAACAAATACGCCCTCTCCTGTCTTATTCAGTTTGTTTGGCGTTCAAGCATACGCACGGCATGTGCAAATAAAGTGTATGTATACATCCCCGCAAAGCGTTTGAGGTTGCATTTTAAGGCGTGGTTGAGTACGGGTATAGGTACACAAAAGATTGATACACAAAAAAGGGAAAAATAAAGGGTGCTGGATTTTCCCTAAATCTCAGCAAAGGCACAGTATACCTGCATTCTGAGGTATTCTCTAAAGAAATATAACTATAAGAAAACACAAACTCCTATAGGTTTGATAAAGGTTAAATCTTTAATGGTTTATTATAATAATCTACCTTTAACCTTCCTCAAATTCACATAAAGGTAATAAAAAGAAAACCACGGTTTACTTGTTATTATTAAATCAACAGGTATACCGTGGTTACTTTTGTTACCATTAAACTGCCTTTATTAAATTTTTATCTGTTATATAAAACACTATCAATAATCATTACCTTTATTCACCTTTGTGTTATCTCATAGTTGCTTATAGTTCGCTACAGGTAATATTCAGGTATTAAAGAAGTTATTTAATACAACCTTGTTTATATATTTATAATTATAAACTTTAAGCATGAACTACTGATACTTGTATTTATCTTTTGTATTCTATTTTCTTTTATTGTGTATTCTTAATGTTATGTATTTTAAGGTGATACAATAGCTGCTAATAGTAAACTAAAAGGTACTTACTACTTCGGTCATATTCTTAGCCATTCCAAGATTGCCCATACATTCTCTAAAATGCCCACAACAATCTTTTGTATTTTGTGTATAACCATTTTCATAAACTTTTACCAACACCTATATTGAAATTTCAAAGGTGGTGCTTCACCTCTTTAAGACATTGATATAATTATACCATATATTGAAAATATAAGTTTAACCATTTGGAAAAAGTTTATCAACAGCTTTTCTTGCATTTGCTTCAAGCATAAGCTGCTTAATTGTTTTGTCGGCACTTTCGTTAACACTTGCATGTAACTCTTTAATATAATTTACTTGAGCTATAGAAAACCTTCCAAAAAGCTTTTCTGCGGCTTCTTCAGGAGTAATATTTTCTGTTTCTTCTTTAGTTATACAAATTAATGCAACTCTATTGTATACAGCAACTCTATACAATAATTCGTAAGCTTCCAACAATTTTTCAAACTCATTCTTACTAACACCGCCAAAATTAAACAAACCCATTTTTACACCTCCAAAATTACTAAAAACTTTAACACTCTATATTCTATAAATAATACAAAATCATTTTACTACATTTTGTTGTAAATCTCAATTTGTTTATATATCTTTTCGTATAATTCAAACAGGTGATATGAAATGTATACTCGCATTAAGGATTTACGAGAAGATAGAGATTTAACACAATCTGATATGGCTAAAATATTACACTGCTCTCAGCAAGCGTACAGCAACTATGAATTAGGTTTACGTGATATACCAACAAATATCTTAATTGCTTTAGCTGATTTTCATAATACAACAACCGACTACATTTTGGGTAGAACAAATAAAAAATAAAGCAGCCCTATAAATTCCTTTTGGAAAACATAGGACTGCTTTTTGTTTAATCTTTTATACGTTTTTCAAATACTGTGCTGCTGTAGGTGCTACCTTTATCGTAGTATTTGGGTTATCTTCGCCCACATAGCCCCATAAAGCCTCCTGTATGTATTCTTCAAGGCAATTTAAAGGTACTTCCTGCGCCAACTCACCGAATGTATTAAATTTTCTCAGTTCCTCAAACTTATACTGCAACTCATCAAACACACTTGCTGTAATATCAATGTTTTGGCGGCTGTATTCTCTAATTTCATAATCTGCACGGAACACACAACAGTCATAATCTTTACCGTCATCAAGGTAATAAAGTATATTTTTATCACTGCTTAAACAGTATACATCATTAATTCCGCTTATTGTACCTTTGCATAACAGCGCAGCTAATTCAGCGTTATGTATCTGAGCCGCCCTGTATACAGCAAAGTCATGGCACATATCCCCACTGCCGCCTGAAGTTGCCCTAAATGTTGCCATACATTCACCTAAAAGTCTGTACTGTTCATTAACAGATAACCCCTGCTCCTGTATTTGCTTTAAAAAACATTCACGAGCGGTAAAATAATATTCATTCTCAACGGCATTTATAAGGTTGCAAAAGGTATATTCACCGTTTTGTAAACTTTGCTCTACCTTCGGCATATCTATCATATTGTAGCTATACCGTGGTATGTTTACTCCGTTAACCGTTATCATTACAGGACGTTCGTTAAGCGGAAATTTATTAATCTCTTTTTCATTATCAATATTCAAATATAACATTTAAAATTCCTTCTTTCATTGTTTAATAATATTGCCATTTTGTGTTATCTAATGGATTGTATTTATCATTTTGCAGGCGTATTTCCTCTTTTGTCAGTTCAATATAAATACGGGTACTCTCTATATCCTCGTGCCCCAATATCTTTTGTAATGAGAATATATCGCCGCCGTTTAACAAAAAGAATTTTGCAAAAGTGTGCCGCCATGTATGCGCTGATACACGGTGTGCCCACTGCTTTTTAGATTGCTTTAGTTTAGCAAATACAGTACCTAAACCGCCTTTAGTTAACCTGCCGCCCCTACAGCTTACTATAAATACATCTCTATCAGGCAATTTGCACTCTTTTAAATATTCTTTACGCCTTTTTAGATATGTAACAATTACACGGTGCAATACAGGGCTAATGGGTACATAACGCTCTTTATTGCCCTTTCCGTTTACTTTCATGGTGTCAATATCTAAATACACATCAGAAACATTCATTTGCAGCAACTCGCTTTTTCTTAAACCTGTGCTGAATAAAATGCTCATGACTGTGTAGTTTCTAAACCCTGTAAAAGTATTTTTATCAAAGGCGTTTAGTATTGCCTGTACTTCCTCCCTGTTAAAAGATTGTATTATCTTTTTGGGAACTCGTGGTTTCGGTATGTCATCCAAAGGGTTTATAGGTATTATGTGACGGGCTACAAGGCATTTGAAACACGCTCTGATAGCTATAAAGTTATGTTTTATTGTAGTTTCCGAACAGGTTTTACGCTTAAAAGCAAAGTAGTCTAATACATCATCCCTTGTAACATCCTCAATATTGCTTTTATTTACCCTTTGCAGGTAATTTCCAAAGCCAGTTATATAATCAGAATAGTTTTCTATAGTACGCTCTGACAACATACGCCCTATACAATCTCTATAAAAAATTTGTACGGCTTCATAATACAGCATGTTTTACACCTCCTTCCAGTTTAATATAATTTGTAATACTTATATTTTGTATAAACGGTTGGGTATTGCTTATTAAAAATCAATAAACTAACCTACTTGGTAGGGTGCCATAAAATACAAAAAGTAGTATCAAACTTTTTATAGTTCAATACTACTTCAGTTACAAAAATATTAAATTGAAAAGCCTGCAAAGCCGCTTGTATACTGGGTTTACAGTGTTACCTTTTGGAAACAAGACGGCAACAGTCTGTTAATTAATAGTGCTGGTCTTGTTTAACATTTTCAGACAGGCAACCGCCGGTTGGGAAATTAACCCTACCCCAAAGGCCTGTCTTAAATTACAAAAACAATATAGCACAAAACCATGCGCCCGTCAAATGAAGTTTTTGTTAACTAACTGCATCATGCATAAGGCACTTAAAGTCTTGGCATCAAAAATTTCTCCGTCAAGCAGCATCCGGCGCACTTCTTCCGGTTTTATAGCTTCAATGTCTATAAACTCGTCTTCGTCAGTATGCTGGTCAAACTTCTTCAGGCTTCTGGCCAGATATAAATGTATTACTTCATCCGTAAAACCCGGAGTAGTTACAATGCTTGTAAGTTTCTGCCATTCGGCAGCTTCATAGCCCGTTTCTTCCGAAAGTTCGCGTTTGGCGCATTCCAGTGGGTCTTCATTGGGATGGTCGAGCTTGCCGGCCGGCAGTTCATACAAAACGCTGCCCACTGCATAACGGTATTGTTTTACAAAAATAATGCTGCCGTCATCAAGCACCGGCACCACACACACCGCTCCCGGGTGGGCAATTATTTCGCGCGTGGTTTGCCTACCGTTTGGCAAAGTAACGGTATCAACCATAACTTTTAAAAGGCGTCCGTCAAAGCCCTGCCTGCGGCTGACGAATTTTTCGTCCAGATTATCCTGATGAATTTTCTTCATAATATCACCCTGCATTTTTAAATTCTGCTGCTTTATTTAAAAGTTCTTCGGCATTGCGGCGCGCAGCCTCGCTTATATTGTCGCCCGCCGTCATGCGCATTAATTCTTCAATGCGTCCGTTATTATCAAGCACGTTTAAAACGGTTTGCGTGCGCCCGTCCGCACTTACTTTGTTAATCTTAATATGTCTGTCGGCAAAGCTTGCTATCTGCGGCAAATGCGTTATGCAGATAACCTGCCCCGTACGCGAAATAACGGCAATTTTTTCCGCCATTTTCTGCGCCGTAACGCCGCCGATGCCGGTATCTATTTCATCAAAAATCATTGTAGGCACGCCAAGTTCATTAAACAAAACCGTTTTTACAGCCAGCGCAATGCGCGACAATTCACCGCCGGAAGCAACTTTTGTAAGTTCCATCAGCGGCTCTCCGGCATTGGCCGAAAACATAAATACCATATCGTCGCAGCCGGTTTTGCCGAAATCTTCTTTAACGGCAAACTGAATGGTGAACTTGCCCTGCGGCATGGCTAAATCGGCAATATGTTTTGTAATTTCACCGGCAAGCATTCCCGCATATTTTTTGCGCAGCTCTGTTAATTTGCCAGCAAGTTCTTTCAGTTCAGCCTGATTTTTTAAAAGTTCCTTATTTTTAACGGCAATGCTACGGTCAATTTCCTGTAACTGTCCGGCTTCCTGTTTTATTTTTTCAAGATATTCGTTTATGGCTTCGTAATCAGCACCGTATTTTTTCTGCAGTTTATACCATAAATCCAAACGCTGTTCAACATAAGCGGAACGCTCTGCATCAAACTCGCTGTTTTCCAGATAATCAAGCAGATTTTTATGGCATTCCTCCACTGTCAGCCAGCATGTTCCCAGCATTTCGGCATTTTCCGAAAGCCCGGCATCATATCTTGATGCCGTTTCAATTTTGCTTTTTGCCTCTGCCAAAGCGTCCAGAACGCTGAACTTACCGTCTAAAATTTCACCGGCATCACTTACAGCCTGCATTATTTTGCCGCTGTTCTGAATACGTTTCCATTCTTCCTGCAAGTCTTCGAGTTCGCCTTTTTGCAGCCCCGCGTTGGTTATTTCTTCAATTTCCCATTCCAGACGGTCTAAAATACGTTCACGGTCCTGCCCTATGCTTTGCAGATGCTCAAGTTCGCTTTTGGCTTTATTGTAGTTATCAAAAGCGCGGCTATATTCATTAAGCACCGGCATAATAAGGCTTTGTCCGTACAAATCTGTAAGCTGCTGCGGAAAACCGGCTTTTAAAAGCGCCTGGTTCTCATGCTGCCCGTGAATATCTACAAGCACAGCCGCAAAAGAACGCAAAACAGCCAGCGGCACCTGCACTCCGTTTACTGTAGCCTGGCTTTTGCCGGAAGCAGTTATGCGGCGGCGCAAAAAAAGCCCGTCCTCATAATCAATGCCCTGTTCTTCCAAAAGTTTTAAGGCAGCCGGACAATTATCAATATCAAAAATTGCCTGTACCGTTAAAGCGTCTGTGCCGCTGCGCACATAATCTGCCGAAGCCCTTGCTCCCAAAGCTATGCTGAACGCATCTATGAGAATGGATTTGCCCGCGCCGGTTTCACCGGTAAAAACATTAAAGCCGCCGGTAAATTCAACTTTAGCATCTTCTATTAAAGCAAAATTATGTACATGTAAAGCCTGAAGCATTCTGCCAACCTCTATTTTTTACCAAATCTGCCAATAAATACATCCGTATTTTCGGGTTTATCAACAGCTACAAAAATTGTATCGTCACCGGCAACGGTTCCCAAAACCTCCGGCCACTTCATATAATCGAGCGCAAGTGCTACCGAAGACGCAGCGCCCGGCAGGCTGTGTATTACCACCAAATTGCCGCCTGCCCTCAGGTTTAAAACCGAATCCTGCAAAATACGTTCCATTCTGCCGGAGTTTAAAAGAGCATTCTGGTCTTTCGGAAAAGCGTAATAATAACGCCCGGCAGCATCGGGAACTTTAATCAGCATTAATTCTTTAATATCGCGCGAAACAGTTGCCTGCGTAACTTCTATGCCGCTGGCGCGCAAAGCTGCCGCAAGTTCGTCCTGAGTTTCAATTTTCTGCGATTCGATTATGCTTTTAATTTTAGCATGGCGGTTTGTTTTTAGTTGTTTAACGGATACTTCTTCGTTCATTTTGCTTCCTCATTTCTGCAGGTACGCATCAATTTTTGCTGCCAGGTTTCATAATAGCTTCTTCCGTTTAAACGGATTAACCTGACTGGTTCGGGATTCTTTTCTATGCGGATAATATCATCTTCGGCAACTGCCGCAGTAATTTCACCGTCTGCCGAAAGCAGCAGTTCTTCATAGGGCGGCACTGCCGTGATTTCTATTAAATTATTTCCTGGTATAATCAGCGGGCGTGTATATAAGGCATGCGCGCAAATCGGAGTGATTATGGACACATCAAGGCTTGGGTGTACCATCGGCCCGCCTGCCGACAGCGAATACGCCGTTGAACCGGTTGCGGTTGCCACAATCAGCCCGTCGGCGGCATAAATACCGGAATGTTTGCCGTTAATTTTCAGTTCCAGATGAGCAAGTTTGGAAATATGCCCTTTGGCCACAACCATGTCATTAAGCGCATGAGCCTGCACCGTTACCCTGCCGTTTTTTACAACGCTTGCTTTCAGCTGGCTGCGTTCTTCCAGTTCAAAGTCATGCCCGGCAAGTTTTTGCAGCGCTTTTTCAAAATCGCTCATTTCGGTTTCTGCCAAAAAGCCAAGTTTACCAAAGTTTACGCCGAACACGGGTATTTTTAAAGGTGAAAGATGCCGCGCCATTTGCAGAAAAGTACCGTCGCCGCCAAGCGAAATACCGGCGTCCATCTGCGCCAGCGATTCCGCTTCTTTGCTGTAATAACCGGCTGCTTTAAAGTCTTTCATATCTTCCGGCAGCAGCGTTTTTAAACCGTATTTCTGCAAAAGCGCCAAAATATCCGGCAGGCAGTCACGCACTTTGTCTTTCTGCATATTGGGAAACAGCCCTATTGTTGATACGGACATTCTTACACCTTCTTATTTTCCGCTTGTATCAAGTGTTAAATGCGATTTTTTTACTGTTTCATCAGGGTCTACGGCATTTTCTTCCGCATCTGCGGCATTTTTTAAATACAAAAGGTATTCAATATTGCCTTCCGGCCCTTTAACCGGCGAATAATCAAGCCCAGCAATTTTAAAGCCAAGTTCTCCGGCTGTTGCAATAACGTTGTTTATTACCGTTAAATGCACCTGCGGGTCACGCACAACGCCTTTTTTGCCTACATTTTCCTTACCGGCTTCAAACTGCGGTTTTATAAGCGCAATAACAATGCCGTCATCTGCAATTATTTTCTTTACCGCAGGCAAAACCTTGTCAAGAGAAATAAAGGCAACGTCAATCGTTACAACATCCACCTTTTCCGGCAGGCTGTCAGCTTCCAGATAGCGTACGTTGGTGCGCTCCATATTAACGACACGTTCGTCGCTGCGCAGCTTCCATGCCAGCTGCCCGTAGCCAACATCTATGGCATATACACGCGCAGCACCATTTTGCAGGGCGCAATCAGTAAAACCGCCGGTTGAAGCGCCGATATCGGCAGCAATTTTGCCTGTCAAATCAAGATTAAAACAGCTTACTGCCTTTTCAAGCTTCAGCCCGCCGCGGCTTACATATTTAAGGTCGCCGCCCAAAAGGCGTATTGCGGCATCAGGCGCTACCTGCGTGCCTGTTTTATCAATCTTCTGTTCGTTTACAAGAACCTGCCCGGCCATAATAGCTGCCTGCGCGCGTGAACGCGATTCAAAAAATCCGCGCTGCACAAGCAGGGTATCCAAACGTTCTTTTTTCACATTAATCTCCGTTATTTACAAATTCTTTAATACGTTTTACAACGCTTTCATGGTCAAGGCCAATATCACGCATCAGCAAAGGCTTTGCCCCATGGGGAATATATTTATCGGGTATGCCTAAATTAAGCACTTTTACGCTTTGAAGCATACCGTTTTCATTAAGCACTTCCAGCACGGCACTGCCTGCGCCGCCTTTTAAAGAGCCTTCTTCCATAGTTACTATATTTTTATACTGCTGCGCTGTTTTTACCAGCAGTTCAGTATCAAGCGGTTTAACAAAGCGCATGTTTACAACTCCGGCGCTGACGCCGTCTTCTTCAAGAGCAGCTGCTGCTTTCATTGCTTCGTCAACCATGCTGCCAACGGCCCATATGCATACATCGCTGCCCTGTTTTAATTCTTCGGCTTTGCCGATTGGCAAGGTATGCAGTGGTTCTAAAATATCCACGCCTAAGCCGCTGCCGCGCGGATAGCGCAAAGCAACAGGTCCGTTAAATTTTACCGCGGTAGCCAGCATATGCCGGAGCTCGTTTTCGTCTTTCGGCGCCATAATGGTAATCTGCGGAATCAAACGCAGATACGAAAAATCAAAAACGCCGTGGTGCGTATAGCCGTCGTCACCAACAAGCCCGGCCCTGTCGAGGCCAAGCACTACCGGCAGATTCTGCATGGCAATATCGTGCAACACCGAGTCATAGGCTCTCTGCAAAAAGGTAGAATAAACCGCAACAACCGGGTGCAGCCCTGCCGCTGCCATACCTGCGGCAGAAGTTACTGCGTGCTGTTCGGCAATGCCTACATCGAAAAATCTGTCCGGGTAAGCATCGGCAAAATAATTCAAGCCTGTACCGTCCGGCATGGCTGCCGTAATGGCAACAATTTTTTTATCGTCTTTGGCAAGCTGCACCAGCGTTTTGCCAAAAACTTCGGTATAGCTCACCGGCGCATCAGGGTTGGTAATTTTTTTGCCGGTTTTTATTTCAAAAGGCCCGGTACCGTGAAATTTATTCGGGCTTTTTTCCGCAGGCTCATATCCCTTGCCCTTTTTGGTAATAACATGAATGATAACAGGGCCGGGAGTTTGCTTTGCGGTTTCAAAAACTTCCACAAGATGTTCCAGATTATGCCCGTCAACAGGGCCATAGTATTTAAAGCCCAGATGTTCAAAAACAGAACCCGGTACAAGCAGATATTTAACGCTGCCTTTAACGCGGCGGACAATATTTATAATATTTTCGCCGTAGTTTTTATGTTTAAGCCAGCCTTCCAAATCCTTTTTTATGCGGGTATATGTTTTTGCCGTGCGCAGCTGGTACAGATAATCGCTCATAGCGCCGACGTTTTTGGCGATAGACATCTCATTGTCATTCAGCACAACAATCAGCTTTTTCTGCAAATCACCGGCGTTGTTCAGCGCTTCATAAGCCATGCCGCCCGTCATGGAACCGTCGCCGATAACGGCAACCACTTCATTATCTTCGCCCTTCAGGTCACGCGCAATCGCCATTCCCAAAGCAGCCGATATCGAAGTGCTGGAATGCCCCGTTCCAAATGCGTCGTACCTGCTTTCCTGAATTTTAGGAAAGCCTGAAATTCCGTTATACTGGCGCAGCGTTTTAAAGGCTTCGCGCCGCCCGGTAATTATTTTGTGAATATATGACTGATGCCCTACATCCCAGATAATTTTATCCTTCGGGCAGTTAAAAACCTTATGCAAGGCCAGCGTCAGCTCCACAACGCCCAAATTAGGGGCAAGATGCCCGCCGTTTTTGGAGATGACTTCAATCATATACTCGCGTATTTCGGCAGCCAGTTCGTTTAACGCTTCATAATTAAGTTTTTTTATATCTTCAGGTGAATCAATCTTTTTTAATAATCCGGCTGTCATTAAGGCATCTATCCTTCCTGTAATTATTAAACCGGCAAATAATTATTAAGATTTACGTCCGCACATCATTTTTGTAATCCGGCGCAGCGGCTCAGCTTTTTCGCCAAAGCTGTCCAGGCACTCCAGTGCTTCGGCAACGGTTTTCTCCGCCAGTGCCTTGGCGCCTGCAAGCGTATATAAACTTACATAGGTAGATTTATGTTTTTTCTCATCGCTGCCTGCGCTCTTGCCCATTTCGGCAGGGTCACCCTCAACGTCAAGAATATCATCGGTAATCTGGAAAGCAAGCCCCAAAAGATCTGCAAAATGCGTCAGTGCCAGCAACTGGTCATTTGTTGCACCGGCAAGATGCGCGCCGCCGCGTACTGCCGCAATAAACATAGCACCGGTTTTGCCGGAATGCAGTTTGCGCAGTTCGGCTTCACTGATTTGTTTGCCTTCTGCGTCAAGGTCAAGCGCCTGGCCGCCAACCATGCCAAAATTACCGGCACACATGGCAACTTCGCGCACAACTTCAACCAAAACTTCCGGCGGCACATTTTTTTGCTCCAGCATAACTTCAAAAGCAAGTGTTAAAAGGCCGTCGCCTGCCAAAAGCGCCATTGCCTCACCGAAAACCTTATGGTTGGTATATTTGCCGCGGCGGTAATCATCATCATCCATGCACGGCAAATCATCATGAATCAAAGAATATGTATGAATCATTTCCAGCCCGGCGGCAACTTGCAAAAAATTATAGCCATTTGCACCAACGGCGTCGGCAGTAGCCATTAAAAGAATCGGGCGTATGCGCTTGCCGCCTGCAAAAAGGCTGTATGCCATGGCTTCATCCACGCGGGAAATGCCTTTTTTCTGCATTCTTTTTTCCAAAAAATTGTTAATCAGTTTTTGCCTGTCAGAATAATATTTTTCAAAATCCATCTATTCATCAATCTCCTCAAAAGGTTTTGTTGTATAACCGCTGCTTGTTTCCATAATCTGTTCAACTGTCTGCCTTGCGGTATCAAGCCTGCCTGCGCAGATTTTGCTTAGTTCTATGCCTTCTTTAAAAACTTCCAGCGATTCTTCAAGCGGCAAATTACCTTCTTCAAGAAGTTTTACCTTTTCTTCAAGCATTGCCAGTGCTTCATCAAATTTTAAATTTTTAAGTGATTTTTTTACTGCCATGTTTTACCGACCTTCCGTATGCTGAACCACCGAAATAACGTTGCCGTCGCCGACCTGCGTTACTATTTCATCACCCCAGCGTACATCAGCTATACTTCTGATAATTTTTCCATCCGTATTTTCCGTAACACTGTACCCGCGAGCAAGCACGGTAAGCGGGCTGAGCGCGTCGAGCTTTGCCGCCAGCACGCCGCAGCTATGCTGTTTCTGCGTAAGGGCAGCATTAAAAACCTGCTCAAGCCGTACCGAAGCAAAATCAAATCTTTGCATTCTGCCTTCAAGCATGCGCTGCGGATTTGATAGCGCCCATGAATTTTGCAGACGCTCAAGCGTAGTTTCCGATAAGGCAAGCCGTTTTAAGACCGTGTTTTTTAAACGTTTTTCCAGTTCCGCAACGCTGTTTAAATAAGCATTGGCGTCGGCAACAACAATTTCCGCAGCCTGTGAAGGAGTTGCCGCGCGTTTATCCGCTGCAAAATCAGTTAAAGTAAAATCCGTTTCGTGCCCAACTGCCGAAACAACAGGTATCTCCGACGCAGCAACTGCACGGACGGTCTGTTCTTCATTAAAGGCCCATAATTCTTCAATAGAACCGCCGCCGCGGCCTACAATCAAAACATCAGCCATTTTGTTTCTGTTCATAAACTCAATGGCATGGGCAATTTCAGCCGGTGCTTCTTTGCCCTGCACGCGTACCGGGTAAAGCAACAGCTTTATGCCCTTGTTGCGCCTGCGCGATACGGTAATTAAATCGCGCACTGCCGCGCCGGAAGGCGATGTAATGATGCCAACTGTTTTGGGGTTTACCGGCAGCTGTTTTTTTCTGCTTTCATCAAACAGGCCTTCGTTTAACAGTTTTTGTTTAAGCTGCTCAAACGCCAGCATTAAATCGCCGGTACCTTCAGGTATCATTAAATCGGTATAAAGCTGGTAAACGCCGTCACGTTCATAAACGCTTATGCGCCCAACAGCAATAACCGTATCGCCGTTTTGAGGTTCAAAACGCAGAGTGCGCGCTGCCGTTTTAAACATTACGGCTTTTAAAACGCCGCCTGCATCTTTTAACGTGAAATAGCAATGGCCGCTGCTGTAACGCTTAAAATTGGAAATTTCACCGCGCACATGAATATTGGCAAAACGCCGTTCACCTTCAACAAGCGCTTTAATAAGTTTATTTACCTGGCTGACGGAATAAACATCATCATACACTTTTTTCACCCTTTAAAACTGCAAAAGCGGCACAGCCGGAGGCATTATCGCAGCTAAAGCGTGCCTGAGGGTGCCAAAGTGATATTTTTCTGCCTGTAAGTTTATTATGTAAATATTCTCTTATGTAAGTATTGCTGGCAACGCCGCCGGCAATCAATACGCTTTTGGTATTATATTCCCTGCATGCGTTATAAATAAGCCTGTAAAAAGTTTCAGCAAGCACCTTTTGTACGCCCAGCGCTATTCCAGCAGGGTCTGCACCGGCTGCCAGTTTGCGCTCTGCTGAGCCGAATTCGACAGTCATTTCATCTGAAAATTTCAGTGCCTGCTTACTCTAGTACTTCGGCAGTTCAACAGGCCCGGCAGCTGCTCCGGCAAATTTTTCAAGTGCCGGCCCTGCCGGAAATTGCAGACCAAGGCTTACGCCTATGCGGTCAATAAACTGCCCGGCATGCAAATCAATGCTGCCGCCGATTTCCGTTAATTTATAACTGCCACTGCCGTCTTTTTCGGCCGTAAGTAAATCCGTTGTGCCGCCGGAAGCATGCAGAAACAAAAAGCGTTCATCATCCGGCCCGCCTGCCGACCATTTTCCGGCCAGCAGATGGTTTTCCTGATGGCTGATAAGCCACAGCGGAATATTATTAAGCACCGAAACAGAACGCGCCAGACCTGCACCAACCAAAAAAGCCGGCATATAAGAATCCGGCAGGGGACGCGGATAACCGGAAGCGCAAACGCCAATAATTTTTGCGCCCCTGGGCATTGCGTTTGTTATCATTTCCGGCAAGTTGCGTGTATGCTGAAAAACCATTTCTGATTGCTGCAAGCCGCATTTGCCTTCGTGTACTTTTAAAATCTGCCTGCTTTCCCCAACAAGGTTAGCCTGCCTGTCCATAAAAGCAACCGAAGTTGTGTAGCAGCTTGTATCAATGCCAAGGTAAACTTCAAGTTCACTCATTGTTTCTGACCATTTTGCCAAGCAGCCCGTTAATAAAGCGCGGGCTGTCTTCCGAACCGTAAATTTTTGCAATTTCCACGGCTTCGTTAATTGCTATGCCGGCAGGAATTTTTTCTTCCGCAAAATAAATTTCATAAACTGCCAGGCGTAAAATATTACGGTCTACGGCAGGCATGCGGCTTACTTCCCAGTCAATGGAAAATTCCGTAATTCTAGCATCAATTTCTGCCAGCGAATTTAAAATGCCGTTTAAAGCAATCTGTGCATAGTTCTGCGCCTTCAGCGCATTTTTGCTGTTTTGTTCTTCAACTGCCGCATTTAACGCTTCTTCTGCGCTGCAGCCGGAAAAATCTATTTGGAATAAACTTTGTACTACAAGTTCTCTTGATATTCTGCGAATCATGTTTAACCTCGTTCTTTTAGTTATTTATGGTAGCCGGGCGGCAGCAGCCTGTCCAGCCATTCAAGCAGGTCTTCTTTTTTATCAATTTTGTTGCCGATAAAAAAGCCTGCCGAAATACAAATCAGTAAAAATATAGTTTGCAAAAAACCCAAAATTAAAAACATGGCCCCGATAAACAGGCCGAACACAGAGCCTAAAAGACGGCCGCGATATACTCTCCACAAATCATTGAGAATTTCATTCCACATCGCCTGTGCCCCCTTCCTAATTCTTGGCCTTAATCTGTTTAAAGAACAATTCTATTTCTTTAATTTCCATGCCCAATACTTTTTTTATGGTATCACGCACATTGTATTTTATTTCTTCGGTTGTTTCCGGAATATTTATGCCCGGCTCTATCGAAGCATTAATGCGCACACTGATGCTTTCATCATCAAGCTTGGTATCGCATTTTACGTTGTAAACACCGTAAACTTCCTGTGCAATTTCACAAATATAATCTTCAATGGCGTTTTTGCCAACAAAAATTTTACCGGCATCGCTGCTTTTTAAAATTAAGGAGCTCACACCGGTTGCGCCTATGCCGGCAATTAAAAGGCGCAGGCTTACCAGAAGTATTATAATGCCGCCAACGGCATACTCCCAGTTGCCGGGAATGGTTGCCAGAAACTGATTGATTGCAGCCTGCGAAATAATGCTGAGGCTACATAAAACTACAAGTACGGCAACAACTGCCATCAAAAATGTATATAATGTCAAAATTATTCTGTCAGGAATTCCCATTGATTTTCCCTCCCAATGAGTTTAATTATTATCAGACGCTTCCAGACTCTGTTCAAGTTCCGTTTTATGGCGGCGCTGCACGCCCTGCACATGTACGTCAACAATTTTAACTTCGTATCCTGTCATGTCTTCAATGGCTTCGCGTACTTTTTCCTGAATTTCCAAAGCTATTTCCGGTATGCAGCCGCCGTATTCAATGTTTACATACACTTCAACACTTACAACATGCCCTTCTACCGTAACGCGCACGCCTTTTGAGACATTTTTATTGCCTAAAAATTCGCTCAAATCTCCGGCAAAACCGCCGTTCATGCCTGCCACGCCTTCAACTTCCTGGGCAGCAAGGCTTGCCACAATGCTCAGCACTTCATCGGCAATCTGCACGTCGCCTATTTCTTCCGGTGCTGCTCCGCCTGCGGCTTCTTCGTTAGCCTTTTCGTTGGCCTGCAAAATTTCCTTATCAGCCATGCCACATCCTCCAATGCTGCAAGACTTACTGTCTTTGCTTACAGTTTACTATCTTTTATATTATAACATACCTGTACGTTAAATACCACGCCGCAGGTTTTAAAACCTGCATAAAAATAAAATGGCACGGCCGCAAAGGGCAATGCCATAATAAAACTAAATGCTGTTTTTAACTGCTTCCGCCATGTTTTCCGGCTCAATAACTTCTTTATGCAGAACGGGCATATTTTCAAGCTGAAGCATTTTTTCCGGCACAGGCACGCCGGTAAGCTCGTGCAGTTTATGCAAAGCGTCAAAAGAATGTAATTCTTCGCCGCCGTTTTTAACCGCTTCATAAACGCTGCCGCTGAATTTATACGGGCTTGCGGTTGAAACAACAACTGCATATCTGTCATCACTTGTTACAAGGCGGTATTTTTCGCATGCTCTCCAGGCAACGGCTGTATGCGGGTCAAGCAGGTATTTGCTGTCGTTGTAAACACGTCTGATGGTTTCTGCTGTTTCCTGTTCGTCCACCCACGCACCAAAGAAAGCAGAAGTAATTTTTTTGTGTATTTTTTCTCCTACGTTGTATACGCCTTCGGTGTTAAGCTGCTGCATCCATTCCGTTACTTTTTCGGAATCTTCGTAGGTTACGCTGTACAGCAGGCGTTCCAGATTGCTGGAAACCAGTATATCCATAGACGGCGAAATGGTCTTTTTAAATTCACGGCGTTTGTCATAAATGCCGGTGTTGATGAAATCGGTAAGTACATTATTGCTGTTGGATGCGCAAATAAATTTGTGTACCGGCAACCCCATCATTTTTGCATAATAGCCTGCCAGAATGTCGCCGAAATTGCCTGTCGGCACGGCAAAGTTAATTTCGTCACCAGCTTTAATGCGCCCTGCTGCCACTGCATCGCTGTATGCGCTGAAATAATATACAATCTGCGGTACAAGGCGGCCCCAGTTAATGGAGTTGGCAGAGCTTAAAGCGCAGCCCTGAGCAGCAATTTCTTCGTTTAAACCGGCATTGGCAAAAATTTGTTTAACGCCGGTCTGGGCGTCGTCAAAATTGCCTTTAACGGCAAATACATGCACATTTTTGCCGGCCTGCGTTACCATCTGCTGTTTTTGAATGTCGCTTACGCCGCTTTCGGGGTAGAATACAATTATTTCCGTGCCGTCAACACCGGCAAAGCCTTCCAGTGCAGCCTTGCCGGTATCACCGGAGGTTGCTGTTAAAATAACTATTTTCTGCTGCTCTCCCGTTTTTGCAATTGCCTTGGTTAAAAGCAGCGGCAAAATCTGAAGCGCCATATCTTTAAAAGCAGACGTAGGCCCATGCCACAATTCAAGAGCGTCTGTGTTGTCGTTAACCTGCACAACAGGTGCCGGGCAGCTGCCGAATTTAGCTGCGTCATAAGCTTTGGCAGCGGCATCTGCAAGTTCTTCTTCGGAATAATCCGTTAAGAACAGCGAAATAATTTTTACCGCACGCTCCTGGTAGCTTAAATTATGCAAAGCAATAATATCTTCAAGCGGAACCGCTACAAATTTCTGAGGCACAAAAAGCCCGCCGTCATCTGCCATGCCGCGCGTTATGGCGTGGGCACTGCAAACAAGGTCGGTTTTGCCGCGTGTACTTAAAAATAACATAAAAGCCATCCTTTCATCTTTCCATGGAGTCATAATAGCATATTTATGTACTTTGGGCAAGTATTTACACGTTCAGGAATGAATAATGTTTACTACAACTGCACCTGTTGCCTTCACCAAATCGTCAGGATTTAAAAAAATCTGCATACCGCGCAGCCCTGCGCTGATGGCAATTTTATCCCACAAAATGCAGGTTTCATCAAGGTAAACGGGGTAATTCTTTTTAGCTCCAAGCGGAGAGCATCCGCCGCGGATATATCCTGTCAGCGGCAGCACTTCTTTTAAATGAACCATCTCTGCCCTTTTGTTGCCGCTTGCTTTGGCAAGAGCCTTTAAATCAAGTTCGCCGTTGCCGGGAATAACCGCAAAAACCGGGCCTGTCTTATCGCCGCGCACAACAAGGGTTTTAAAAACCTGTTCCGGCGGCAGCCCTACTTCCTGGGCAACGTGAACGGCATCAAGATGTTCTTCATCCACCGCGTATTCAATCAGAGTGTATTCTATTTTCTTTTCGTCCAAAATGCGTGCAGCATTGGTTTTTTTCTGCTTCGGCATTGCTTATCGCCTCCATTTGTATGGTATTACATGCCTTTATTTGTTATAATAACATCATAAACATATAAACGCAAACCGGAGAGATGCAAAGTGCTGATAAAATTTGCCTGCGCCCAGCCGGAAATTACCGCAGGGCGGCCAGACCTTAATACACAAAAAATTATAAATTTAATTAAAGAAGCTGCTTTAAACAAAGCAGATATTTTATTATTGCCGGAACTTGCTGTACCTGGCTATTTAATCGGCGATTTATGGGAGCAGAAATCTTTTCTGGAGGACTGCGAAGCCTTTGGTGAAGAAATTATAAGCGCAACTGCCGATTATGATATCTGCGTTATTTTCGGCAACATTGCCATTGACAGAAGCAAAGTTAATGAGGACGGGCGCGTGCGCAAATACAACGCCGCTTTTGCTGCTTACCGCGGCAAAGCCCTTGGCAACGGCAAACTGCCCTACAACTGCATTATTAAGCACTCGCTGCCCAATTACCGTGAATTTGACGACAGCCGCTATTTTTACAGCCTTGCGCAGCTGGCGGCAGAACTTGAAACCACGCCGCAGCAGCTTGCACATCCCGTTGAAGTGGAAATAAAGGGGCAAAAAATCAATCTCGGCATTATGCTTTGTGAGGACGGCTGGACGGAAAACTATCATTTCAGCATACCTTCGGCACTTGCCGAAAACGGCTCGGATATTTTATGCAACCTCTCCTGCTCTCCGTTTACCTTAAATAAAAACGCCAAGCGTCACCGCTTGTTTTCCGCGCAGGCGCAGAAACTTGCGCTGCCTCTGGCTTACTGCAACAACACGGGTATTCAAAATAACGGCAAAAACATTTTTACTTATGACGGATGCAGCTGCGTTTACAACAGCAACGGTACTTTAATTGCCGAAGCCGATGCGTTTAAAGAAAGCCTGCTGTACTTTTATTTTGATACGGCAGATAAAACAGTTAAGGCAGATTCTCAGCCAGTTGCTGCTGCCAAAGACGATACTGCTGATATTTATAAAGCCGTACGCTACGGAACGCAAAAATTTTTGCAGCAGCTTGGCATAACAAAAATGGTGGTTGGCCTTTCCGGCGGCATCGATTCTGCCGTTACGGCAGCACTTTACACCGACATTTTAGGCCCGCAGAACGTACTTTTGGTTAATATGCCGGGGCGTTACAATTCCGGCCTTACCAAAGATATGGCGCTTAAAACCGCACTTGCACTTAAAACAAACTATATGGTAGTGCCCATTACCGAAAGCGTTGAACATACATACAACCAGCTTACGCAAATAAGCGCAGAAGCGTATTACAACAACAGCACCTTTAATTTAAGCGTTACCCCTTACGTTATGGAAAACATACAGGCTCGCGACCGCGGCGCACGTATTCTTGCAGGCGCGGCAGCAGCTTTCGGCGGCGCGTTTTCGTGCAACTCCAACAAAACGGAAATCACCATCGGCTATGCCACCTTTTACGGTGATATCTGCGGTGCAGTAGCCCCTATCGGCGATTTGTGGAAGCATGATGTTTACGCCATAGGGCGTTACCTTAACGAACACGTATTTAAAAAATCCGTAATACCGGAAGAAATTTTTACCATGCGCCCAAGTGCGGAGCTTTCACCGGAGCAAACAGTCGGCAACGGAGGCGACCCGCTGGTTTACCCCTACCACGACAAACTGTTTGCCATGTTTGTTGAAAGCTGGCAAAAAACTTCACCAGCCGATATTTTGCGCTGGTATGCCGAAGGAACATTGGCTGAACACTTAAACTGCCCGCCGGAAATTATAACGGCCACCTTTAAAACTCCCGGTGAATTTATTGCCGACCTTGAACGCTGGTGGAAATTATTTTGCGGGCTTGCAGTTGCCAAACGCATTCAGGCGCCGCCTATCATCAGCATTACGCGCCGCGCCTATGGCTACGACCACCGAGAAGCGCAGCTTCCGGCATATTTTTCACGCGAATACCATAAATTAAAAAACGAACTTCTAAAAAAATAAGAGGGCTTCTGCCCTCTTTTTTATACGCTTTATGCGCAAAAGGCTGCCTGCATTAACAGACAGCCTTAATTTTTTTATAACATTTTTCTTAATCAGTCCGGATATTTTTCCGGGAAAAATACACGCAGCACTTCTTCATCCTGCTCTTTGCCGATACAAGTGCCAATCAGGAACAAAATCAGCGAAACGCCAATGCCGATAACAATCTGGTGCAAATCAAAAACTTTAATTTGCATTGCCATACATACGCAGTAGCTTACCACGCCGCCCAGCATTGCCAGTATTGCGCCCATACGGTTGGCTTTAGGCCAGAACAGCCCAAACAGCAGCACCCAGAAAAACGCCGTTTCCAAACCGCCAAAGGCAAACATATTTATCTGCCAGATTACGCTTGGCGGGGCAATGGCCACAACATACACAATTAAGCCAAGCACAACGGTTGCCAGCATACTGAGCCTTTTTATTTTATCGTTGCTTACTTCAACATTGCGTTTTTCCATTTCGCGCATGTACACATCTTTAATGATTGAAGAAGAAGAAGAAAGCAAAAGCGAAGAAACAGTCGATACCGTTGCCGCAATAGGCCCTATAATGGTAATGCCTGCCCAAAGCGGCCCCATGGTTTTTACAATCGTCAGCGGTGTAATGTTATCAACGCTGTTTCCGTATGCCGCCAAAGTATCTGTTAAAATACCTTTGGAAAGCACGCCAATCCAGGTTGCTACAAGCGTCATGGCGCCAATGGTAATAGTGCCTATCAGCATGGCGTTATGCAGCGCTTTGGTGTTTTTATAGCTGATGCCGCGCACAACGGACTGCGGCAAAGCCAGCGTACAAATGCCAACCAGCAGCCACTGACTGATGTACAGCGACATCGGCATTTTGCCCTGCGAAAGCGGCTCAAGCATATCATGGTGATTGGTATTAATGTAATTCATAATATTATCGTAGCCGCCGCCTGCGCTGAGCATGGAACTGAATAAAATGCCCAGCCCTACAAGCATGGCAACAGCGCAAATGGCATCGGTAATGGCAACGCCCTTAAAACCGCCAACGGTAGTGTAAAAAACCACAATCAGCCCAAAAAGGCTGAGGCCTGTAAGATACGAAAACCCGGTAACGGCTTCAAACAATTTTGCCGCGCCGACAAACTGCGCAACCATTGTACCGCAGAAAAACATTACAATAAACAGCGCCGACATATTGGCAAGAAAATCAGACTGATAACGTCTGCGGATAACGTCTATAACCGTAATGGCATTAATTTTACGCGAAATGAGCGCAATTTTTTTGCCGAAAACACCCAAAACCAAAAATACAACAACAACCTGCACAATGGCCATATACAGCCAGCCGTAGCCAACCAGCCACGCCATGCCCGGCCCGCCAACAAACGTGCTTACAGAGCTGTACGTTGCCACAGTTGTCATGGCAAGCACAAAACCGCCCAGGCTGTAGCCGCCGATAAAATAATCGCGCGCAAAATTTGTGCTGCGCTCTTTGCGCGAAGCATACTGAATGTAAAAACTTACGCCCAGCATAAACATCAAAAAGCAGAAAACAGGAAGAAGATTAACCCAGTTGCCCATATTATTTTTCCTCCCCGTCTTCCAAGTCAAAATCCTTAAAGACAAACCGAACCAGCACCCAGCAAACAAAAACCGCAAAAAGCCAGGTACCTATGCAGCCGCCGATAACCCAGATGGGTGTATGGAAAAATTCAACCGTTGAATTTTCCAGCCCGAAGCCTGCCGCATACCAAAACAAAATTACAAGTGCGAGTGCTATCCATGTAGCCTTGGCTTCACGGTTAGCCTGAACAAATTTTTCACTGCGTTTCATAATACGCTCCTTCTGGCGTCGCCACAGATGTTGCCGCGCCGTTTATTAGGCCTAAGCCTCTCCATATTGTACCATATTTTCAGAATAAACCAACACCTTAAAAATGAAAAGTTTTATGTTTTTATTATTTTTAAGTGTTATAATATAAAAGATGTTATATCACACGGAGGTAAAATATGATTAACGAAGAACGTCTTTTAAATGAATTTATTGAACTGGTCAGCGTTCCCTGCCCCAGCCTTGATGAAAAAGCGGAAGCTGATTTAATTGTAAAAAAACTGGCAGAACTTGGCATTAAAGCCGAAATTGACGACGCAGGCAAAAAAGCAGGCGCCACTACCGGCAACGTATGGGCTTTTATTCCTTCAAATCTGGATTACAAAGTGCCCGGCCTGATGTTTGAAGCACATATGGATTCTGTTGCCCCTACCACCGGCACCAAAGTTGTACGTAAAGACGGCGTGCTGTATTCCGACGGCACAACCACACTCGGCGGCGACGATAAAGTAGGCATTGCGGCAAGCCTTGAAGCAGTAAAAGTAATCCTCGAAAACAAACTGCCCCACGGCGATATTCAGCTGTGCTTCACTATCGGCGAAGAAATCGGCAGCATCGGCGTAAGATATATGGACCCTTCATGGATTAAGGCCGATATAGGCTACTGCCTTGATGAAGGTTTTGAACCCGGCCTTGTAAACAACGCCGCACCGCGCGCCGTAAAACTGTTTGTAAAAGTTATCGGCAAAGCTGCACATGCAGGTGTAGAACCCGAAAAAGGCATTAACGCCATTATGCTGGCTGCCAAAGCCTTAACCGCCCTGCCCGCTTACGGACGTTTGGACGAAGAAACCACGCTCAGCGTCGGTAAAATTGAAGGCGGCCTTGCCAGCAATATTGTTGCGCCGAGCGCCGAATTTGTTATTGATATGCGCTGTCTGAACCCGGAAAAGCTTGACGTTTTAATTAACGATACCCAAAAAACTCTTACCGAAGCCGTTAAAGCAGGCGGCGGACAAATTGAAATTAACGTTGAAGAAGGCTCGCCCGCAATGCGCATCAGCGAAGATGACCTTGGCGTTGTATTTGTAAAGGAAGCAACCAAAAAACTCGGCCTGCCGTTTAAACTGTTCAGCAGCGGCGGCTGCACCGACGGCAACTACCTGTGCGGCATGGGCCTGCCCTGCGTTGCACTTTCCACCGGTATGGATAAAATCCACTCTACCGAAGAATGCTTAAAAGAAAAAGACCTTTACAACCTTGCGCGCCTCGTTTTGGAAATTATCAGCGCAGCTGCTAAAAAAGAATAACAGCTAAACTAAAAAGAGCGGTTTAACCGCTCTTTTTTATTATCACAAAAGCCGCCATACCACAAGGTATGACGGCTTTATTTTTGTTTATGCGGTTATATTCAGTCTATTATTTAACTGCTTCGGCACAACGTGCGCACAGGGTCGGGTGTTCTGCGTCCTGGCCAACGGTATCGCTGTAAATCCAGCAGCGTTCGCATTTATGGCCTTCGGCAGCTTTAACGGCAACTTTTAAATCTTCGCGGGTTGTTGCCTCGCCTGCTTCACCAACGCCTTCATGCAGTTCTGCCTGAGATACGATTAAGAGTGCGGGCAAATCTTTTTCTACGGATTTGAGCACTGCAAGCGCTTCGCCTTCGGCATAAAGTTCAACTTTGGCATCAAGGGAATGGCCAATGGTTTTGGCTTTGCGTGCAACTTCCAGAACTCTGGTAATTTCACTGCGGATGCCGATGAAATCTTCCCATTTCTTTTCAAGAGCCGGGTCGATGTATTCTTCTTTAACTTCCGGCCATGGCATCATCAGTACGGATTCCGGCATATCGGAGGTTTTCTTCTGCTTTCGACATGTTCTGTTCTGCCATTGCCAGTTTCTTTACGGCTTCGTTGACTTTATAGGAACTTTGAGAAACCTGCAATTCGATTTTTTCCTTGGCATCGTCCAACTGGTAGCGGGCAATGTTGGCCTCTGCTCTTGCGGCTTTGACCTTATATATTCCTTCTCCCCAGTGGAATACCGGAATCTTGACTACGACTCCCACTCCCCAGAATCCTCTGAATTTGTTTTCAAATCCGTTGACCAGTGAAGGGTTGGTAAAGGTGTAGTTGGCGGTAAGACCTACCGAGGGCAGGAATTCCGAACGGGTCACGTTTACTTTTTGACGATAAATCTTTTCTGCAAGTTCCAGACTCTTGATTTCTTCCCGGTTCGACAGGGCCGTATTTACATTGAATTCGGTGCGGTTGTCGGGAATTGGTAGGTTCTGCATGTCCTCGTCGGCCAGCCGGATGTCGGAGTTCAGCGGAATGCCGCACAACTGGCATAATACCATTTTCGACAGACTGAGTCCGTTCTCCACTTGTGTCAGTGTGATTTCGGCTTCGTTGACTTTTACTTTGACGCTCAGTTCATCGGCTTTTGTCGCTACTCCTTCCTTGACCATCTGGCTTACGTCCTGGTCGAGCTGTCTGACCAGTTTCAGGAAACTTTCGGCCAGTTTTCTTTTGTTGACCAGTGAGATTACCTGCCAGTATGCCTGGTCGGTATTCAAAATCAGGTCCTGCATACCGGTGGCATGCTGTGACTCAGCCAGCTGTTCGGCATACTTTGTGATTTTATTGTAAGCGATGATTTTTCCGCCCATGAAGATCGGCTGGGTTAAGGTAGCGGTTCCTGCGTACAGATTTCTGGTATCGGTGCGAAAAGCATTGACCAGTTCTTCTCCTTTCTGGTTCAGACTGTTGGCGATGCCGGGGAGCATCGGTAATATCGGTTGCAGGATAGTACCCAGGCCGGGCACACTTCCAGCCATTCCCTGAATGGCCTGCTGCAGTTCCGTACCGATGGTGCTGATTGCCGTTTTTTGTTGGTCATTGAGTAAGGATATCTCCTTTTGCGTATGCATATAAGTACCCATTACATCGATTTTGGGCAGAAAATTAGTAAATGCCGCTTTGTTCTGATAGTGGGCTGCATTTATTTTTTCCTGAGCAATACGTAGCTCTTTGTTGTTTTCCAGAGCCAAAGCCCGGCAACTGTCTATGTTGAGAACACGTTGGCTGTATCCTCCTAGAGCGATTCCCGAGAGTAAAAATAAGCTTAAAAATCTTTTCATTGCCTGATTCGCATTTGTTATTGGTTGTTTATGCAACATTGCAAATATATACATTATAAACAAATGCGAAAAGAAAAGGTTGAAAAGATATTTCGCTAACTTATTATTTTACCATTTTTTAGTAAATGGTTACTCTTGGGAGAAATGGGATGGCAACTGTGCCTTTTTCTCTCTTTTTGTAATGGAATTATAGAGAATACTTGTCGATGCAACACGCGTTTTGGGGGCTGTTGTCTGAGGGAAACTTCCGTTCTCAATGTGATAGAGCACCGGCCGCAAGAGACTGTCTTGCGGGGTTCCGAACTCTCCGAGCTCACCCGCCAGATTTTCTTCCAGCAGGAAATCGGGTTTAAGTCCTTCCTCGTAATACTCGTATTCGCCTTTCGAGTTGCTGATATAGGCTGTTGTCAGCCAGAATTCCAATTTGGGTGCCAGAGGGTCTTTAAAAAGACTTTGAGCCACGTTCTTACCGAAAGTTGCTTCTCCTACCTGAAAGAGTTTCCCGGTCATGTACGGGCGCAGGCAGTTGATGACCAGTTCGGATGCCGAAGCGGTATTGGAAGTGGTAAGGATATACAGATTTCTGTAATCGAAGCGGTTTCCTCCTGCCAGAAGCTGCGGGTCGAAGTTGTACGTCTGTACCTTATTGATCTTGTCATTCGGAATCAGGTCTACACATTTCTGGTTCATGGCATTCGACGGTGCCAGGTAGGTGCCTAAAAGGATGGCAGTCGATACGCTTCCTCCCGGATTATACCTCAGGTCCAGGATAATGTCGGTGGTATTGGAAGGAATGTTGGCGAATGCCTCTCTCAGTTCATTTTCATTTTCTGCCTCGAAACTGTTGTATAGAATGTAATATGCATGCTGGTTTCCTGCCTGAATCGACTTGGTCATAAGTACACTCGGTTCCTCAATCACTCTTGGAGCCGGCATTTCAACCATGATTGTATCGTTCTTTTCCTCGGTGTTTTTTCGGGCAATTTTATAGTTGTACGCCTGCATGGGCCGTTCTATGTACTGTTCGTAATTGCTGCTGTTAATCTTCTGACTGTCTGCCTCAATGATCCAGTCTCCCCGTTTCAGTCCCGCTTCCGAAGCCGGTGAGTTGGGGTAGGTATACAACACGTGCACCACATTGTCACCTGCAGCATTTCTTACCAAAGCTCCCTCAATTCCGTAGCTGGGATACTGGCTGGTTATTGTTCTTGTTTCGTTGAATACCGAATCAATGTGTGAGAACAGGACACCGTTTTTCTGGTCGCGGGAAGATGCGGCCGATTTTAAGAACTCACTCGGTTTCCTGAAAAAATCCAACTCACTCTCGGCAGGAATATCGTTGTAGAACAAGTAATTTTGCTGCATGGTCTCATACATCCATGTCTTGGTGCTGATAAGGGCATAATATTCCCCCGACCGGTCTTCTCCGCAGGACGCCAGCAAGACCGGGGCCAGAATAAACGGCAATATGAAATAAGTCAGAATTTTCTTCATGAGTGGCTAATTAGTTCATTTCAAATGCATTCTGTCCAATCATGTTTCCATCGGCAAAGATATAGATGTTGTATTCTCCTGCCGGCAGGAATTCTTCCACATCCCAATATACGGTAACCTGCTGTTCTTCTCCGGTATATTCAATATATTTCTTGATGGAATAAGTCAGCTTGCGGTTTTCGTACGGGAAGGTAGTGTCGCCTTTGGACAAAATCTCATTGTTCGGCTTGGCAATCCGGATGTACAATGTCTTGTTTCCGGTCTCTGCAGTAATATTCTTCACGATGGTGAACGAGATGGCAATTTTTTTCACATCCTTCACTTTCCGCGCTTTCTTACCCCGCTTGTTCATCGGCAGGGCAGTAATATTGGTTGCATCCAGTTGGGCAGCCAGTGTCACCTTCTCATTCAGGTTTTTCTTTTCGGCCGAGAGCGTATTGATTTCCCGGGTTGCAGCCGAGTATTTATTCTTCACCTCCTGATTTTCGGCCACCAGTGCAGCGTTGATGCGGTTCAGTGAGTCGATCTGCATCACATAGCTTCTCAACACGGCCCTGACTGTCTTAAGTTCTTTTTTCAGTCGCATGATTTCACTGGCATTGCTGCTTTTTACCTGACGCAGTTCTTCCAGCAGGCGCTGTGTCTTCAGCTTTTCGCTTTCCAGCTTTTCCCGGAGCGAGTCATTGTTTATCTGAATTTGCAGTTCATCGTACTGAGTGGCGAATGTACTGTATTCATTTTCCATCTCTTCCTTTTCGATGGCAAAAAGTTCGGTCATGTTCTTGTTCTTCCGGAACTCGTTAAAAGCCAGAAAAGAGACACCGGCAATCAGGACTACCAGTGTCGCGATAATTATCAGCAGTTTTTTGTTCTTATCCATGAAAAAAATGTATTTGGTGCAAAAATACAACATTTTATGTATAAAACAGATTCCGGATGCTAAAAAATCTAATCATCTTACCGTGCGCTGCAGATAGGCCGGCAGTTCCTGCCGGCTGCGCCATTCATGAAACTGACGCTTAGGGTACTGTTTCTTTCCGGTGGTCTGGATCCAGTTGTTCAGTGCATTGACTACCGGTTGCCTGCTGTTGTCATTCCTGATAATGAGAAAACTTTCCGCTTCATAAGGATAGATATTAAAGTTCTTGCTGCTTCTGCTTTTCTTGTAAACCGGCCGTGTAAATGAGCTTTCCTTCATGTAATAACAGTTGCTGATATATCCGCTGGTTTCATAGACGATGTGCGCATATTCCGCCACTTTGGGCTTGTGGGTATTCTGGTGTGAATAACAGTTCTGGATTACTCCGCCAGAGGTAACTCTATGGCATATGCCAGCACCTATCAGAATGTTCTTCAAATCGCAGTGCGCAATATAACTGTTTAACACACTTCCATCTGTCTCGCTTACGATACCTCCGGTATTTCCATTAGGATTGATATTGTAGAAAGAGGTATTTTCTACCGAACAGTTGAGGATGATTCCTTTGTTGTAGCAGGCTATCGCACCCAGATACAATTGGTACTGGGGTTTAATGCGACTGTCCGTAATCCGGCAGTTGTTGATGGTTCCTCCATTCAATCCGCAAAGTAGTCCTATATTCCGGTATCTCCATGTACTCGGGGCTATCTCAGCATGGGAAAGAGTCAGGTTTTTCACTTCACCCTCGGGGGAAATATAGGAAAAAAGTCCTAAATAATTTGAATCATGGAACGGATATAAACTTAATCCGTATATGGTATTTCCTTTTCCGTCGAAACAGTCTTTCAACCCTTTCTTGTCCCCTTTTACCGGAACATAACCGATGGGCTGTATCTGCTTGCTTTCGGCGGGTGTCAGCCGGATATCATTCTGCAGGGTGTAGACCGTCCGGATTCCCTGGCTATGTCCGAATTCTTCCAGTCTGCGGTCTTTATAAGGATTCCCGTTGATCAGATGGGTGAAGGCCACCAGGTCCTCACCCGTATAGATGCCCGGTTCTTTTTCGGAGGGAGTCAGCCGGCAGATATATTGACGGTTCTGCTGATAGTCCCTTGGAGACAGGTCCGCTTCCTTGGTCTGGTTGTCGGAATAAGTCAGCCGGATGCGGATGCTCATCTGTGGAGCGGGAGGAATCAGGAAAGAATAGCTGCCCTCTTTGTTGCCTTCGAGCACATAGGTCCTGGGCTCTCCGGTGGCAAATTCCATCTTTCCGGAGTAAGGATCGATGGAGGAAATCTGTTGGGATGGAGTAATTGCAAGTTGTCTGAGGTTGCTTTTGAGCCCCTCTTTTACCTCTATGGTCAGCAGGGAGAACAGGTGCTTGAATTCCAGTGCGATATTTTCTTTATAGGCCACCTGCTGTCTGCAGTACAGAAAATCTTTCAGGAGACCGTCGGATTCATAAAAACCGTTCTGATTTTCCGGAAAAACGGGGTAATAGGATGAGAGATGCACCGGTTCCGGCGTGTGTTTCCATTCCAGTGTGTGCTGCCACCTTCCCTGGCGGAAGGTCAGTATGGCATTGTGGGCTTCGATGCCTCCGGTGGCAAACAGGGAGATCCGGCTTTCTTCCGGGAGCATTTGCAGCGAGAGGCTGCGCGAATGTTCTTCCTGAAAACCGTAGTAGGTATTTCCGGTAACGGTCAGTGACGACTGGGGTTCGTAGAGGTGTTCTGCAGTACATCCAAAACTGCAGATAATGGCTATCAATCCAATAATTTTTTTCATATGCATAAGGTCTTTTATTGGAATAACGCACGTTTCTCTCAGTGTATACCTTATCCGATGTATTTTTTTACTTACCGGATAAAAAAAGCGCTGCCCACCTTCACAGGTAGACAGCGAAAACTACAATACAAAATACAAATACAACTAAACGAGATATTTTAATTTATTATGATTAAACAATTCCTTGTGCCATCATGGCATGAGCTACCTTCATGAATCCGGCGATGTTGGCTCCCTTGACGTAGTTGATGTATCCGTCCGGTTCGGTTCCGTATTTGACGCACTGTTCATGAATGTTGTTCATAATCTGATGCAGTTTTTCATCGACTTCCTGGGCACTCCAGCTCAGATGCATGGCATTCTGGCTCATTTCAAGACCTGAGGTAGCTACTCCACCAGCGTTGACTGCCTTGCCCGGAGCATACATGATCTTATGTTCAAGGAAAGCGTCGATGGCTTCCGGCGTACATCCCATGTTGGAAATCTCGCCTACGCAGGTTACCTGGTTTTCAATCAGATGTTTGGCATCCTCTCCGTTCAATTCGTTCTGGGTAGCACATGGCAATGCGATGTCTACTTTTACTTCCCATGGACGGCGTCCTTCTACGAAAGTTGCTTCAGGATATTTCTCTGCATAAGGTGCTACGATATCGTTACCGGAAGCTCTCAGTTCCAGCATGTAGTCGATCTTTTCTCCGCTGATACCGTTCGGGTCATATACGTATCCGTCCGGTCCGGAGATGGTGACTACCTTGGCACCCAGTTGGGTAGCCTTTGTAGCAGCACCCCAAGCCACATTACCGAAGCCTGAAATGGCTACTGTCTTTCCCTTTATGTCAATGCCCTTCTTGTCGAGCATGTGTTTTACGAAATAAAGACCTCCGAATCCCGTAGCTTCCGGGCGGATCAGTGAACCTCCGAATTCCAGTCCCTTACCTGTGAAGGTACCTGTAAATTCGTGCGTCAGCTTTTTATACATACCAAACATGTATCCCACTTCGCGGCCGCCTACACCGATGTCACCTGCCGGAACGTCCATATCCGGTCCTACATGACGCCACAGTTCCAGCATGAATGCCTGGCAGAAGCGCATGATTTCAGCATCGCTCTTTCCTCTGGGAGAGAAATCCGAACCGCCTTTTCCGCCACCCATAGGAAGGGTAGTCAGTGCGTTCTTGAAAGTCTGTTCAAATCCCAGGAATTTCAGAATGGACAAATTGACTGATGCATGGAAACGAATACCTCCCTTGTAAGGACCTATCGCATTGTTGAACTGTACACGATATCCCAGATTAACCTGTACCTTACCCTTGTCATCTACCCATGGAACAAGGAACGTGATGATTCTGTCGGGCTCTACCAGACGTTCAATCAGTGATACTTTTTCAAATTCAGGATGCTGGTTATATACGTCTTCGATACAAAGCAATACTTCTCTTACGGCTTGTAAATACTCTGACTCACCCGGATGCTTGGCTTCCAGGGATGACATAATTTGGTTGATATTCATGACACGTTAATTTAAGGTCTGACAAAATGTTTCTTTTGTTACTGCAAAGTTATTCTTTTATCGGAGACTGCAAAATGTTTGGGGTATTTTTTCTCTGAGATTGTAATAAAATGTAGGCCGCCGGTTGCGGTACAATTGTACCTTGTGTTAAAAACATGAGGAGTTTTATTGGAAAAATCATCAGAATTTCCGTAATTTGTTAGAAAAATAAAAGCTTAAATCAGAAAGCAATGCTCAGTAAGTTAAAATTAAATCAGCTTTATTTCAAGGATACGCAGTTTGTGAACCTGATGACAAAGCGTATTTTCAATGTGC
>OHQR01000139.1_pt1 | contig 55170 bp, 63 predicted proteins | sample 1578191 | NCBI WGS metagenome assembly OHQR01 (sample SAMEA3879577, study PRJEB24766) | human gut metagenome | biome: human-associated habitat; feature: feces | place: USA | collected 1985/1987 | reverse complement strand
AAATTTTACAAATTGGTAATAAAAATCGGAGCATCCCGAAGGATACTCCGATGGTCCGAGTGGCGAGACTTGAACTCACGACCCCTTGACCCCCAGTCAAGTGCGCTACCAACTGCGCCAATCGCCCAAAACATTTAGTTTTAATCAGAAATCTTTCGATTTTTTCAGTGCGTTACCCCTCTCTCGAAAACTTGACATTTAGTCAGCTTTTCGTTCGGCAGAGTGCCAATCACCCATAAGCTTATTATATCAAAGAAATTTTTACTGTAAAGTTCGTATTTGCATTTGACTGAAATATATGATACTATCTATGGTGTTGTTATTATTTGGAAGTTTATTAAAAAGGAGAGATTTATGTCAGAAGGTAAATCATTTGTTGTAACTATTTTATTGTGTTTGATTCTAGGTACTCTTGGTATTCACAGATTCTATACAGGTAAAACAAAGTCTGCTGTTGCGATGCTGCTTATTACTCTTTTGCTTGGCTGGTTGGTTATTGGTTTCTTAATAACCGGTATTTGGGCTTTAGTTGATTTAATTCAAATTTGTATTGGTAATTTCAAAGCTGCAGATGGTTCTGATTTGGTCAGATAATAATATTATAATTTGTAAAAAACGGATCTTGAGAATTTTCTCAAGGTCCGTTTTTATGCAAAAATTTAGCCAAGTACAAGTTTTTAATGACGTATTTTTCCCAAAAAGACAGGGGTAAATAATACTCATAACCTACATCTGTCTTGGATTTTGACAAGGGTGGAGTGAAACGAACCCGTCTCGGCGAGAGCTGCGTTCAGCCGGTAGAGCCGTCAAAATCCAAGACTGGTGTAGGGTGAGGGTTGCGTTATATAAAACCAAATTTTTTTATTTCTACTAGAGATAAGTATTTGTGATATAGGTAAAACAACGGCGCCGATTTGATATTCAAATCGGCGCCGTTAAATTCGTTTTAGTTATTATTAAACTAATTCTTTTACTTCAGCTGCGAATGTTTTTGGATCTAATTTGATACCAGGACCCATTGTAGTTGATAAGTAAACTGATTTAACGAAGGTACCTTTTGCAGATGCCGGTTTAGCTTTTAATACAGCTTCTGCTAAGGTTGCGTAGTTTTTGATTAAATCTTCTTCATTGAATTGGATTTTACCGATAGGGCAGTGGATCATACCTTGTTTGTCTGCTCTATATTCTACTTTACCGGCTTTAGCATCTTTAACAGCTTTTGCGATATCCATTGTAACTGTACCTGTTTTAGGGTTTGGCATTAAGCCTTTAGGACCTAATACTCTACCTAATTTACCAAGCATACCCATACAATCAGGTGTAGCAATCAATGTATCAAATTCAAACCAACCGCCTGCAATTTTATCGATAATTTCTTCAGCGCCTGCGAAATCTGCACCGGCTTCTGTTGCTTCACTAGCTTTAGAACCTTTTGCGATAACACAAACTCTTACTTCTTTACCTAAGCCTGCAGGTAAAACTACTGTTGATCTGATTTGTTGATCAGCTTGACGAACGTCGATACCTAAACGCATATGGCATTCTACGGTTTCGTTAAATTTAGAAACTTCTTTTGAAATTTCTTGTAATTTTTTTATTGCATCAACTGCTGTAGAAGGTTGTACGAAACCTTCAAGCATTTCTTGCATTTTCTTTTGTTTTTTAGTTAATTTTGACATTTTAAATTTCCCTTTCGTGGTATTAGCGAACTTTTACGTTCTTCCATCTAATTAATCTTTAACTGTTACACCCATTGCTCTGCAAGAACCTGCAATCATTTTAACTGCAGCTTCCATTGTTGTTGCGTTCAAATCGTCCATTTTAATTTTAGCGATTTCTTCTAATTGAGCTCTTGTAATTTCAGCAACTTTATCTTTATTTGGAGCAGCTGAGCCTTTAGAGATATTTAAAGCTTTTTTAATCAATACAGGAGCTGGAGGTGATTTGATGATGAATGTAAAACTTTTGTCTTCATAAACATCAATAACAACCGGAATAATATATCCTGCTTTATCTTGAGTTTTAGCGTTAAATTGTTTACAAAAATCCATGATGTTAACACCATGTTGACCTAATGCCGGACCAACCGGAGGTGACGGATTAGCTTTGCCTGCTTCGATTTGAAGCTTGATTTTTCCTACTACTTTTTTTGCCATTTTTTTCTCCTTTTGTGGTAATAACGGTCTTTTTTTGAAAAAAGGGTCCTTCCACAGTTTTGTACTAACTTTGTTGTTATAATTTTCAGGGCTTGCTGCGCATCGCCCTAGTGAAAATCCGCTATAATTTATTGATTTGTTTATATTCCAATTCAACCGGAGTTTCACGGCCGAAGATGGATACGTTTGCTCTAAGTTTTGATTTATCAGGATAAACTTCAATAATATCTGCATCAAAGTCTGCAAACGGTCCTGATATAATTCTGACTTTATCGCCTGCTTTAACGTCAAGTTCAATTTTTTCAACTTGAGATGTTGATCGGTGAAGAATCTTTTTGATTTCACTTTCTCTTGCAGGGATAGGTTTTTTGGCGGATCCGACAAATTTTGTAACACCTGATGTGTGTCTTACTACATACCAGCTGTCTTCATCCATAATCATTTCAACAAGCACGTATCCAGGGAAGATTTTTTCTTCTTTTTCCTGTTTTTTCCCGGCTTTCATTTGAGTTACGGTTTTTTGAGGAACTTCAATTCTGAAGATTTTATCGCCCATATTCATATATTCAATACGTTTCTCAAGGTTAACTTTAACCTTGTTTTCGTATCCTGAATATGTGTGAACTATGTACCATCTTTTTTGGTTTTTCTTAGCTTCTTTAGCTTCAGAAGCAGCAGCTTCACTAGCTTCAGCTTCGGCTTGTTCAGCTAAGATATCTTCATTTAATTCTTCTTCCATAGTTTTTTCTTTTTTAGTCATAAGCCACCTTTATAATTCTGCTTAAAAATTTTACTTAATTAGACCAAGTAATCCTTTGAATAAAAGATCCATTAAATATATAGCTATAGTGAAGACAAAAACAATCACAACAACAGAACATGTTTCAAATATAACTGTTCTTTTTTCCGGCCAGCTAACTTTGCCCCATTCTGTTTTTACACCTTTAAAATATGTTTTTATTGCTTCTAGTGCTTCACTCATATTTGTAATCCTTTATTTTAAAGTTAAATCCGCGCCCTGAAGGACTCGAACCCTCGACATCCGGTTTTGGAGACCGACGTTCTACCAACTGAACTAAGGACGCATACACGGGAATTTCCCGTGATAATTCCATTATTTTGCAATAATGTTATTTTGTTTCCTTATGCGCAGTGTGTTTCTGGCATTTTGGACAATATTTGTTTAATTCCATTCTTTCTTTAATGGTTTTTTTGTTTTTTGTTGTTGTGTAGTTTCTTTCTTTGCATTCTTCACATGCAAGAACTACCATTTTGTCATTTTTTCCTTTGATACCCATTGTTTTATTTCCTTTTTGTTTATTAACTTGTTTCCTATTTAAAATAGAATGTGAACATTACACATTCTATCTATTTCGGCTTATACCTCTATCTTATATCAAAAAAAAATAATTGCAAATGGTATGTTAACAAATAATACAGATTTGACCATTATAAACTTGTTATAATATAAGACAAAATGCAATTCGATTATACCGAATTGCATTTTGTCAATCTTTACTTATTTAATTACCTGCGGCTAAGTTCTTTTTGAGAAGAGTATTTGCCTACAGAATCAGATCTGAGTTGTTCCATGTAAATTTGACCGTTTTTAACAACTTGCTGAAGCTGTGTGAGGTTTCCTTCAAGACTTGTTAGTACTTGTTCTGCGTATAATTCCGCGCCTTCTCTGATCTTTAATGCTTCATCAGTTGCTTGCAGTCTGATATTTTCAGCATCTTGAAGAGCGATGTGTTTGATTTTTTCACAATCTTCAACTACTTCATTTTTAATTCTGATACCTTCGCGTTCAATAGCTTTAATTTGGTCGGATTCAGATAATTTTCTGTCAGCTTCTGCCTGAGCTTCCTGGACAATTCTTGTTGCTTTTTGATGAGCTTCGTTTTGCAATTCTTCTTTCTTTTTCAGAAATACTCTTGCTTCTTGAACTTCTACAGGCAATGCTGAATATATTCTATCTATTAATTCTTCAATTTCTCTTTTGTTTACTACAGTGTATTTTAGTACGGAATATCCTTCATCTAAGGCTATTTCTAACATCTTTAGTAAATCATACACTCCATTTTGCGGCATGTTAAATATCCCTTATCCCTTTCAACATTTTATACTATATATATTACATAAGCAAATTTTAATTGTCAAATAATATTAAGTCATGTAATTACATAGCTTAACATGTGTTTACTGATTGTTGACATTTTGAGCTTTTAAAATTTCTTCCGGTAAGGTGTCACGAACTTTGTCTAGTAGCTTTTCTATTTCTTTTATTTGTACGATTACGTATGTTGGAAAAAATGAAGGAGCTTTATCTATTTGAGTTTCAAGCAGCTCCAGTGAATCATATATTCTGGATTTCCGCTTATTACTAATTTCAAGTTGCCTGTTTTGAAGGAATTCTCGGGCATTTTTAACATCCATAGGTAGGTTTGCATATATCATATCAATAAATTTTTCAACACCGCGTTTGTTTATTGCTACATACCCTGAAAATATTGGGAGTTTATAGCCCTGTTGAATGTTTTTTTCAAGTTGAGATATAATATCAAGCGATCTAAATTCCATTGAATTACTCCTTGACTAAGTATTTAAAAACGGGTTCAGGGACAAATTTTGAGATATCTCCGCCATTTTCAAGAATTTCTCTTATCGTGCTTGATGAGATAAAGTTATATTTAGGTTTGGTTGTTAAGAATACTGTTTTAATATCTTCACAAAGGGCGCTGTTTGTTTGAGATAATTGCATTTCGTATTCAAAATCTGACACAGCGCGTAACCCTCTTATCAGAACTTCTGCCCCTCTTTTTTTTGCATATTCAATGGTTAACCCTTCAAATGAATCCACTTCGACATTTTTAAGATTGGGAATACTTGCTTTAATAAGTTCTACGCGTTTGTCAACCGGTAAAAATCCTTTTTTTTCACCGTTTCTGGCAACAGCGATTATAACCTTGTCAAAGATTTCTGATGCATTTTTTAAAATATCTAAATGTCCTTTTGTTACGGGATCAAAGCTTCCCGGATATATTGCAATTTTCATAATTTCCTCACGATACGTTGATTATAATGTAGAATTTCTTTTTTTTCAATATCTGTCTAAAAGCATGTTATAATGCGAGGTTTGCCATGTTAACAATTGTAAATTTCTATAGAATTTCATGCAATTCTGTATATAAAAAATACTTTATAAGTATATAAGAACGATATATAAATCTAATTTATATATACATTACTACCTTCTACTTTCTACCTACTAATCTTTTACACGAGGAATTGTAAAAAATTCCAAGGAAGCTTCTTCACAGAAGCTTTTTTTTTGGACTTATATACCAAACTCTACTAAATAAAAAATACACGTCACTGTGCGCGATAGCGAAGCAGTCCTGAAAATTTTACTCAATCCCAAAATGATACCGGATTGCTTCGAAAATCATAGATTTTCTCACAATGACGATAATGTTGGTGGAAACATGTATATAACTTTCTTTTTTTTGCGGTTGATGATTTTACAAATTTACTGTAGTATATATATTACAGATGAGGGAGATGTTATGAGCGAACGCGATAAGATGATTGCAGGGGAAGTTTATCAGCCATTTTGTGAAGAACTTGAGCAAGACAGGTTTCGGGCTAAAGAACTTTGTAGGAAATATAATTTGCTGGGGGCAGATCAGCCAGAAGAAAAACAAAAAATCTTATCGGAATTGTTGGGAAATTCCGGAGAGAATAGTATTATTGAGCCGAATTTTTTCTGTGATTACGGATATAATATTGAATTTGGCGGATTTGTGTATATAAATCATAACAGTGTTTTATTAGATTGTGCAAAGATTAAAATCGGAGCAGATACTTTTATTGGTCCAAATTGCGGGTTATATACGGCGATTCACCCGATTAATGCAAAGGACAGAATTGCGGGTGTCGAGTGGGCTAAGCCTATTACGATTGGAAAAGGTGTATGGCTTGGCGGCAATGTAGTTGTGCTCCCGGGGGTTACTATAGGTGATTATGCGGTAATTGGAGCCGGCTCGGTTGTTACTAAAGATATTCCGCCAAATGTTGTGGCGCTTGGAAATCCTTGCCGGGTAACAAAACAACTTGATTAATTATTTTTCAGTAGAGAAGGAATAAACTATTTCGCGGTTATAAGTTTCGCCGGATTTTAGAATCCCTTTTTCTTTAAAGTTTTCTGTGTTGACTGCGTTAGGATAAAATTGTGGTTCCACGCAAAATGAGGATCGTTTTTCGTATCGGCTGCCGCTTTTTCCGTTTGGCTGAGCAGATTTACCCAGGTGGTTTGCGCTATAGAACTGAAATCCCGGCAGGTTGGTTGAAACATTTAAAACTATTCCGGTTTTTGGGGATTTTACATTTGCAACTTTAATTAAATCTTTTCCGTTGTAGTTATCAATACAGTAGTTTTGGTCAAAGCCTGTGCCGATTTTCAATTGGTCTGAGTCTGCGTTTATGTCTTTGCCTATAGTTTTTGCTGTTCTGAAATCAAACGGGGTATTTTCTACTGATTGAATCTCGCCTGTTGGTACTGCCATTTCATTATTCACCGTGAAAGATGATGAATTTGGCAGGGTTACGATGTGGTCAAGAATTGAATTTTCTTTTGTATTTTCAGCACCGTCAAGGTTAAAATATGTGTGGTTTGTCATATTTATCAGAGTATCGGCATCAGATTTGGCATTATACTTGATATGCAGGTTGTTATCGTTGTCAAATTTATATGTAACGCTTGCATCTACATTCCCGGGATAACCGCTTTCTCCGTCTTTTTTAGTGTAGGTAAATTCAATTCCGTCCGGTAAAACTTTTGCATTCCAATTTTTTGTGTCAAATCCTTGGGTTCCGCCGTGAGAATGGGTTTTGCCGCCATCTTTGTTGCATTCAAGAGAATATTCTTTATTGTTTATTGAAAACTTTCCGTTATTGATTTTATTTGCGCAAGGTCCGATAGTACCGCCGGCATGCCCAACTGGTGATTCTTCATAAGGAGCTACGTTATCATAACCTTGTGTGACATCAATAATTTTGCCGTTTTTGTCAGGAACTTTTATCCCTGTAATTGTTGCTCCATAAGTTGACAGATCAACGCTTGCACCGTTTTTATTGGTGATTGTGTATAACAATGCTTCTTCACCTGATTTTTTTATTGTGCCGAAAGATTTTTTGTTAATTTTTATCCCGTCATAATTTGTATCGATATTTGCATTTTGGACGTTAACACTTTTAGTAAAAGTATCTTTTACAGGTTCATTTGCTACAAAAGCCTGCTGGGTAGATACTTTCTGCGGAATATTTATATTATAATTGAACATTAAATGCGGGTTAAAATCTATCGGCATAGTTACTCCTTTTTCCATTATTATATGTTAAAAATAATAAATATGAGGAATATTAATTATTGCGTAATTTAGTTGTTATTGTAATTTTTCTTTAACTCATCTAAATTATCAGAGCCGTACTTTAACAAAATTTCGTTTGCTAACACCCAGGCAATACGAGCCTCTGCAACAATAGAGCATGCTTCTACCGCACAAACATCTGAACGCTCAAAGTGTGCTTCGGTTTCTTCCAGGGTTTGTGAATCGACAGTTTTGAGCGGAGTTTTCATTGTTGGAATCGGTTTCATTACTCCAAAAACTACTAAATCTTCGCCGTTTGTCATGCCGCCTTCGACACCGCCTGCGTTGTTTGTTTTTCTTTCGATTTCACCGTCTTTTATAAATATTTCATCGTGGTAAGCACTGCCTTGATAACCCAGCGGATTGGTGCCGATTTCAACTACTTTTACTGCCGGAATGCTCATAACTGCCTGTGCTAATTTCCCGTCAATTCCTCTGTCCCAGTGAACATAAGAGCCTAAACCGACAGGCAGATTTTTATAGATAATAACAAACTTGCCGCCTATGGTGTCACCTTTCCCGCGCATTATGTCAACTTCTTCGCTAAAGTCTGCAGGGCAGCAGGCTGATCCGATTTGCAGAACCTTTGACATTCCTGTTATGTTTAATTCTTTTAGTAATAATTTTGCAATTGCTCCTACTGCAACTTCAATGGCTGTTTTTCGGGCGCTTGAGCGTTCAAGGATATTGCGCAGATCTTTCTGGTTGTATTTTACACTGCCCGCATAATCAGCATGTCCCGGGCGGAAAGTTGAAAAAGCTTTTTCATCTGTTATATCTTCCGGAGCTGTGCTCATTATTTTTTTCCAGGATTCAAAGTCGCGGTTTTTTACAACAAGTGTAATCGGTGAGCCTAAGGTTTTGCCAAATCTTACTCCTGATGTGATTTCAACGGTATCATTTTCGATTTTCATACGCTCGCCGCGTCCGTAACCCTGTTGACGTCGTTTTAGCTCATTATTGATAAATTCTATATCAATTGTTATTCCTGCCGGAACCCCTTCTATTATTGCACTTAGGCATTGTCCGTGGCTTTCGCCGGCTGTTAGAAATCTGAATTTGTCCATTAGTCACCTTTATCTTTGTGTCTTAGAAATGATTGAACTTTTGTCTGCATCATTTCTTCTTTTATTTTAAATCCTGAATCTGTCTCTTGTACAATTTGATACATTTTCAGCCAGTAAGTTTCTTTAGATGGCTGGCGCTCAGCGCTTATTTTTATACCGTCAGGTGTTTCTTTTGCGATAATATTTCTGTATTTATTCTTGTACTTTCTTAGTTTAGCAGTTTTTTGCCCGATTTTCAATTCTTTAAAATATCTTTTCGTAGGAACGACAATTTCTTCGGTTTTGCCTGATGGCTTTACGACTTCACGGATAATTTTTGCATCGGGTGAATATAGGTTTAAAAGTTCGTTATTGTAGGTGTTTGCGTAATTTGTATATTTATAAAAAAAGTCCACAGCTTCTTTTGGAGTTTTGGCATAAGCGCTTGTACTGATTACAAGTATTCCTAATATCGGCAGAATTATTTTTAGTCTGTTCATCTAAATCTCCTTTGAGATTTAATTTAGAAAATGATATTAAATTTTACACTCCCCGATGAGGTAGAAATATTTTATGATTTTATGTAGAATTAACTTATTATGAAAAGAATTTTAATAGTTGATGATGTTCCGGGCTGGATAAGATTTCATACAAATAATCTGAATTATTTGAATATTGAAGGTTTGGAAATTGATTGTGCGTATAGTGCAAAAGAGGGTGTGGCTAAGATTGAGTCATCTATTGATGAACCTTATGATATAATTTTTACGGATTTGCAAATGGAGAGTGATTTTTTACCGCTGTTTGCAGGTGAGTGGTTTGTAAAACAAATTAAAACCTATAAAGAATATAACAATACCAAAGTCGTGATTGTTTCTGCATCTCCTTCAATTCAAAGGATTGCAGAACGCAACGGGGTTTTATGCCTGCCAAAAACTGTAGTGAGAAATTCCGATGCTGAAGTTTACAGGCAATTTATTGTTTAATTTTTAGTGAATCCAGGAGTTCAGTTCGGTTCAAATTTCCGCCGCAGCGCCCTATGCCATCTTCTGTAGTATCTATTGAATGTGCTCCAAGTTCTATGGCTTTTAGTGAATTTTGCAGTGCCATTTGAATATTATTGTGCCCATGGAAACTTATTTTTTTATACCCTAAAGATTTTAGTTTATTGTAATATTTTTCGATATCTTGCGGGTAAAGTGTTCCATAGCTGTCTGCAAAATACAAGCTTTCGATAATGTCTTTATACTGCCAGCAGTATAGGGCAATAAGACCTTCTTCTGTAATATTTGATATGTCCATAAGTTGGACAAATATTCCGTAGCCTCTATAATGTAAATTTTTTGCTATATCAAGAGTTTCTTTAATCCTATTAGGGTGGCAGGCTATTCTTATGTAATCTATATAATCTTTTTCGCTTCCGGGAAAATCTTCTATTAAAAACCGTTTTGTATCTGTCATTATACAAAGTTTCAGGTTTCCTTTAACGCTATAGTATTTTTTTAAAAATTCCGGGCTGCAATTATAAAACTGCCCTTTGCCACTGTTATCAAAGTGGTTTCTGTAACCTATTTCATAATAAGTAATTCCGGATTTGTTGAGTCTATCCATCAGATTAATTATGAAATCAGGGGTAAATTCCCAGTTTGTATTGTGGCCGCCGTCTCTTGTTGTGCAATCTAATATCTTAATCATACTGATATTTTATCATAAGAATAATTTTTTCGTTTTAATCTATGCCGGGGCGGGTAATTTATTTCAAACTCTTCATGGTTAACATGGTCATGTCGAGAGGAGTTTAAAATTATGAAGAGTAACATCTATCAATCAGAAGTTATAAATATGAAATCTTTGAAGAATTTATTTATAGAAATGACTGCTAAAAATTGTAATCAGCATTGTAAGCATTGCTATATTGATTTTCCTAAATTTGGCAGGAAAGAATCGGATTTTATTGATATAGATCAGATAAAACAAGCCCTTAATGATACGACAAAAGAAGATATTGAATGTATTTACTTAACAGGGGCGGAGCCGATGACTCACCCTGATTTTAATGCCATTTTAAGGTTGTGTTTAAAACGTTCTAATGTTTGTATTTGTACAAATGGTTCTTTTATTAATGAAAAGAAAGCAAGATTTCTGAAAAAAGTTGAAGATGAGTCTGATAATGAAATAATTTTTAAAATCAGTATTGATCACTATGAAGAGGTCAAAAACGATGATATTCGTTATCGCGGAGCATACAGGCAGGCAGTTTTTGCTATAAAACATCTTGTTAAATACAGTTTTAATCCGATAATAACAATCACTAATTACTATAATTTGAAGAATGATGATTTGCTATCCGGTTTTGAATCTGTTTTTGAAAGAAACGGTTTTGATATGGATAAATCTAATTTGCAGGTAGTTCCCTGGCATGATAAATCCGTAAAGTTAGAAGGTGAAATTTGCGACAGGTGGGATAAACTGGATTGTGAATACGGTCGTATTCTGACTGTATCAGGGGTTTATACTTGCCCGTTTTTGGCAAATGATTATCGCGGGCGCTGTGGCAGTTCTTTTGCAGATTACAATAAAAAAAGCTCGCTGGAAACGAGCTTTTGTAACACTTGTATTAAATCTAAAAAACAAATATTTTCAATAGATTTTTCTCAATTTGAATAATTATTTTTTAGCATATAATTTTACTTTGAAGTTAATAAGAAGAATTTTCTTATTTTTCTTATATGGAACGATTTCAGCAGATTGAATATCAAGGAAATGTTCGTGCTTATACATTTCTTTTAAGAAGTTATCATAATCAGTATAATTACCGACCATTTCCATATTTAATCTTGCAACGTTATAAGTTTCTTTTGCACCTTGAACAAAAGCATCATCTTCGGGATCATATTCATATTTGATACCTCTGACTTTGATTTTATTAGCACGGACAAGCTGTAAAATTTCTGCAAATTCACCGGCAATAACAGCTTCAGTGTTCATTCCAGCCATAACCGGTTTGTAGAAAGGTTTTTCACTTTTTGCGTTTTCAGCTTCTTTACGTTTTTCTTCTTCTTCCTTGCGTTTATACTCATCAAGTTTTGTTTGTTTTTCTTGAACGGTTGCTTGTTTTTGCGCAATTTCAGCTTCCAACGCTTTATAGCTGTTGAAATTATCTATAATTTTAGGAACTGTATATCCAAGTCCTACAATTATAAGAATGATTAAAGCAATCGGTATTAAAAACTGTTTTAATTTTTCGCTGTCCATTTTTTATCCTTTTATCAATATTTATTGTTGCGGTTGTTCTTGTTGTTCACCTTCGGCCTTTTTATCTTTTGAATCTTTAGCATCATCTTTAGGCGGTGTTGTTAGTCTTTTCATGAAAGATGTTAATTGTGCTTCGTTCATATTTGTGATTTCAAAAATATAAGGTGCGGTATCAACTGTTGAAACTGTACTATTAATTACAGTATCTAAAGAGCCTGCTTTTAAATCCAATTTGCTTAAACGCAATTTTGATTCAACCAAAGAATCTTTCAGGTTCTGATAAAATACATATACGTCTTCAACAGAATCGGCACAGCCTTTAACGTTAACTATTCCGTCATCTCCTGTAATAAAATATGTTAAATACAGACCTCTTGGAATAGATTCGCCTAATGCGGCGTATGCCATAATTTTGGTTCTGTTATTTTTCAAAACTTTTTCGATTTCAGCAACAGCATTAAATCCGGTATCACCGGTTTTTGCTTCGTAGGCTTTAATTTGTTCATCAAGTGATGTTATTTGAGTATCTAATTCAGCACTTTTGGTTTGGTTTTTAGTTACCATATTTTGAGTAAAGTAAAATCCTAAACCAACCGGTGCCATTATTATTACACCCAGAACTATAGCAAGTATTGATGCTTTTGTCGGAGTGAGTTCACCCAGTGGAGTTTCGATAGTTGCAACTGCAGCTTTCTTTTTACCTTTTGTAGCAATGAAATCTACATCAACAGGCATAACTCCTGCCGGTGCCATGTGACCTATTGAGTGTAAAGAAACTTTAATTTGGTCTTCAGGCATAATGTTCAAAGACATTTCCATTAAAGGTTCTTTTCTGAATTGGTTTTCTTCCACAAATACTGTTGCACCGCCGAATTGCAAGCGCCCTGCAAGGATTTCCGCTGAAACAAGGTCTGTTTCTGAGATTACAAGTAAAGAACTTGAAGGAGTACTCATAAGTGCGATTTGTGCTGCATTTTCAATTGCGGAGTATATTTCTTCCCCTTCGTAAGATTTAATAGGTAGCGGTTCTTCGTAGTATTCAAGGATTCTTTTACCTTGCAGACCTATCATTTGGAAACCGCTGTTATTTACAACCATTAAGCTCCAGGAATGACCGTCTTGCAGTTGTGTTGCACCTATTCCTGTAGCATATAAACCTTTTAAGTATGAGAATAATGAACATTCAACACTTGCAAGATTTGCACCCATTGATGTTAAAATATCTCTAATTTGGTCAACAGCTTGTTTTTGAACTGCTGTATAAAAAACGTTTCTTGAATCAGAGTTAGAAGAAGCTAATGCATCAAACCAAAAAGAAAGCGGTTCTTTGCGTTTAAAGATAAATGATTGTTCTAATTCACCAAGAATAACGTTTGAAATAGCACTATCGTCTAATAATAGCGGCAGACCTTCTTTTAATCCAAACCAAACAGTCGGAACACTAAGGTGAATATTAGCCTTTTGCGGGTTAATATTACGCATTTGAAACAATGTTTCCAAACCTGCTTTAAACTCATCGTAATTAGCAATTTCCCTTTGAGCTTCGTTATATTCCAATGGGGTTTGTGCATAAGATTTAACATTTCCGTGTTTGTCAATGACAATCATTTCCAATCCGCACGCAGGCGAAATTGAAATACATATCTCAGCGCCTCCACCCATTCCTAATAAATTACTTAATGACATATCTACCTTTTTACTCTTCTTACTATAATCTTATTTTTATTATACAATATATTTTATAAATGGGAAAATCTTAACATAAATTTACACCGAATGGAGGATTAAATTTTAATGAATTATATTAGCGAGATTCAAAAACTTAAAAAAGAAAAAAATGCAATAGTTCTGGCACATTGTTATCAAAATGTAGAGATTGATGAGGTTGCAGATTATGTTGGCGATTCATTATTTTTAAGCCAAAAAGCTAAAGAAACCAATGCTGAAATTATTATATTTGCGGGGGTATATTTTATGGCGCAAACCGCCAAGCTGCTAAACCCTGCTAAAAAAGTAATTTTGCCAAATCTCAAAGCCGGATGCGAAATGGCAGATATGATTGATTTAGAACAATTAAGAAATTTTAAACAAAAATATCCAAATATACCTGTAGTTTGTTATATAAATTCAACTGCAGAAGTAAAATCAGAATGTGATATTTGTTGTACAAGTTCTAATGCCATAAAAATTGTTGAAAGTTTAAAATCTGAAAAAGTTTTATTTGTGCCTGACAGAAACTTAGGAAGATGGGTTGAAAAACAGCTTGGTAATGTTGAAGTAATTACATATAATGGTTTCTGCCCTATTCATAATAATTTAGATCTGCAAGGTATTAAAGATACTAAGTCAAAATATCCTAATGCTTTAGTTCTGGCGCATCCTGAGTGTAAAGAATCCTTCCTTGAGTTTGCGGATTATGTCGGAAGTACTACAGGTATAATTAATTATGTCAAGAACAGTAGTGATAAACAATTTATCATTGCAACCGAAAAAGGGGTTATTGATAGATTAAAGAGAGATTACCCAAATAAGCAGTTTTATAGTATATGCGATAGACCATCCATTTGTCCTAGTATGAAACTAAATACCGTGATGGATATATATTATGCATTGAAAAATGAAACTCCTGTGATTGATGTTGATGAAAAAATAGCTAAAGAAGCTGTAAAATGTATTGATAGAATGCTGGAGGTTTCAAAATAGTATGGAAAACCTTGATGTAATATACGGTAAAAACTCTGTAATGGAGGCTTTGATTGCGGGTAATAGAGAAATTAATAAGATATTGATATCTAAAAATATTCACTCGGATAACAAAATCAATAAAATAAAAGAACTTGCACAAGAAAGAGGGATAATTTTTCAATTTGTAGCAAAAGAAAAATTTCAGCCGTATGCAGAGTTTAATCATCAGGGAATTATAGCGCAGGTTTCGCCTGTAAAATATATGGAGCTTGAGGACTTTCTGGAGTTAAAAAATCATGAAAATTCTTCACTTGTAATATTAGACGGAGTTGAGGATTCTCACAATCTTGGTGCTATAATAAGAACTTGTGTCTGCGCAGGAGTTGACGGGATAATTATTCCGTCGCGCAGAAATGTTCAAGTAAATTCAACGGTTGAAAAAATTAGTGCTGGTGCAGTTAATCACATTCCTATAATAAAAGTAAATAGCCTGGTTAACGCTGTGCAGAAACTAAAGGATAACAACTGGTGGATAATTGCAACAGATGCATCAGCAAAAGATAATTATTATGATGTTAAATATAACGATATGAACTTTGCAATAATTATGGGTGCTGAGCATGCGGGGGTTTCAAAATCTCTTTTAAAAGCTTCTGATTTTGTGGTAAAAATTCCAATGCAGAATGATTTCAATTCTTTAAATGTTTCAAATGCTTTAAGTGCTATAATTTTTGAAACTTTAAGACAAAAATTAACAAAAAAATAAAAATAATAATACAATCAGATGACCCCAAATTTTATTCTTAGTTATATCATACTTATAGTAAGATTGGAGCATACCGTGAAAAAAGAGTTTGAGAGTTTTGGTATATTAACTGATGAAATTTCTGATGAAAATGTAGATTTTAAAAAACTTCAGGAAATAGAGCATAATACCGAAGATGATGAAGACGGAGAAGACATCTTAAAATCTGTGGCTGATCCTAAGGTTCAAGAGAGCATGGTGTCTGTTAATTCTGATGACAGCGTAAAAATTTATCTGCGTCAGATTGGGAAAATCCCTCTTTTGTCTTCTGAAGAAGAATTGGATTTGGCAAGAAAAATTCAGGAAAATCGTGATGAGTTTGCGAAAGATGTACTTGTAAATGCCAATTTAAGACTTGTTGTAAGTATTGCAAAAAAATATATCGGACGCGGCTTATCTTTTCTTGATTTGATACAGGAGGGTAATGTCGGTTTAATTAAAGCCGCAGGACGTTTTGATTATAAAAAAGGTTATAAATTCTCGACTTATGCAACCTGGTGGATTCAACAATCCATCACAAGAGCTATTGCAGATAAGGCAAGAATTATAAGGCTTCCGATACATATGATTGATTCTATTGGTAAAATTAGAAGAGCAACAATAGATTTAACTACAGAACTCGGGCATCCGCCGACAAAACAAGAGATTGCTTATCGTTTAGGGCTTCCAGTTTCAAAATTGACTTCAATTATCAAATCTGCCCAATCAACAGTGAGTATGGATACTCCGGCAACATCTGATGAAGATTCGTCAAAAATTGCAGATTTTATTGTTGATAATTCTACAATAACACCTGACGGTAAAGTTACGCATGATAATTTGTTAGAAGATATAAGAAAAATTTTAAATCAGTTAAGCCAAAAAGAACGAGATGTTTTGATTTTGCGTTATGGTTTGGATAATAACGGAATGAAAAAGACTCTTGATGAAATTGGTTCACAATACGGAGTTTCAAGAGAGCGTATCCGCCAGATTGAAAACCGTGCGATTTCAAAATTGAAAAAACTATGTAAAAACGAAAAACTTCATGATGGTTTAATGAATTATTTCGGCGGTTAATATATTTATTAATTATCATAGGTGTGCTATAATCAGTTTATGAGCGAAAATCAAAAGATGAGTTTTACAACTCAAAACAGATTAATTATTTTCGGGTTGGTTCTTAGTACATTGCTGATTATGGCGATTGCTGTTTTCGCGACTGTTAATATTCAGAAAAATCTTAATGAAAGTTATCAAAATTTCGGGCAGGTAATCTCAAAAATTCTTGCGATTGAAAGTGTTGAGATTACCAAAAATGCTCCCCAACAGGAAACTTTCAATATTTTAAAAAGTCATTCTGATTCAATTTTGAAATCTCATCATGATATTGTTTATATTGAATTTCGCGATTCTGACGGGGACTTGATATACAGAGCACAAAATAAAGAGCATCAAAGCGCTAAGCGTCCGAATATTTCTGTATCTTCGCCGATGGTAAATGTTTTGGATAACTCAAATATGGGTTCTGTAACTGTTGGATTATCCGGTTCTATTGTCGGGAAAGTTTCATCAACTACAAGAGCATCTATACTTTTTGTTTTTGTAATTGTTTGGCTTGTCTTTGCTTTTGTAATCTTGATAAATACCTATTTAATAACACGGGAATTAAGAATTTTACACGAAGGGGTTCGGAAAATCTCAACAGGCGAATTCGGCTATAAGATTGAAGAAAACGATGTCAGTGAAGAAGTTTTGGGCTTGTTCAATGCGTTTAATGATATGTCAATGAGGCTAAATCTTTATGATGAAAAAAATATAGAACAGTTAACTCTTGAACGTAATAAATTGGAAGCGGTATTGATGAGTATTGCAAACGGTGTTGTTGTTTGTGATAATAACGACAATGTTGTGCTTATAAATAACCATGCAAGGGAATTATTAGAACTTGAGGAAGAACAGCTTTTGAATACTGATATTCAGCAGTATGTGGATACCGAGGGTGAATATTGTTTTTCTGAAAAGATTGATGAGTATAAAAAATTATCACTTGAGGATAGATCTGCAAAACCTGTTGTATTTAATGTTACAATAGGCGGCAGAATCTTAAAATCAATAATTTCTCCAATGTTTACGAGAAATAATGATTATGTGGGGTATATTATTGTTTTGATTGATGTTACCCGCGAAACAGAAATGGATCAGATGAAATCTCAATTTATTTCAAATGTTTCTCATGAATTGAGGACTCCTGTTACGGTTTTGAAAAGTTACATTGATACTTTGTATAACTATGGTGATGAATTTGATTTTGAAACCCAAAAAGAATTTATTGGAACGTTAAATACCGAGATAATTCGTTTGGGCAGTATGGTTAATGATATTCTGGATTTTTCAAGATTGGATTCCAATGCAAAAATAGAAAAAAGTGAAAATGATATAGCACAGCTTGTAGATGCATGTGTTTCTCAAGTTGAGGTTTTGTTAAAGGAACATAATTTAAAGATTGAAGTTGAAAAAGATGGAGATATTCCGCTGTTAATGTTTAATTACGATAGTATTGCAAGGGCTTTAACAAATTATTTATCTAATGCAATAAAATATGCTCCTCAAGATTCGACAATCACTGTGAAGCTTTACAAGGAATCTGAAAATAATCAGGTTACAGTGACAGTGAAAGATGAAGGAATTGGGATTGCACCTGAATTTCAGAAGAAAGTTTTTGAAAGATTTTTTAGGGTTGAAAATAAAACCCATAGTGTTAAAGGAACGGGATTGGGGCTACATCTTGTAAAAACCACAATCGAAAAACATCATCAGGGACATGTTTTTGTATCATCACAACCGAACCACGGTTCAACTTTCGGATTTTCATTGCCGATTGATTTGTCATTGGTTGAAGGGGCAATGGATGATAATTTAGTATAGGAGTGAAATATGTTTGAGGCAATACTTGTTGTAATATTTGGTATAGTTCTTTTGACACATCCTATATATAAGCATTCAGCGAATGATCCGCATAATGTTAATGTTGTTGCTGCGGCAACTTTGATAATTGGTATTATATACGTAATTTACTCATTTATAATAAATAGATTAAAAAAATAGTTTATTCGTTTGTAAGCCAGGAAATCTGGGCGGCTCTTTTTTGGAAAGTTTCATAAGGAATGGTGTATTCTATAGATGTATCCCACGGATTTTTATATGAAACTGTTGTTATTTCGCCTGCAGGGTTCTTTTTTACATTTGTTATGATGTATTCGTGATTTGACATTTGTTCATTTTTTGAGGTGTTATTGAAAAGCTTCTGCATAAATGAAGGTTCTTTAAATGCGCAGGTCATTGCGGTTTTAGAAGTGTCATCAGCATAATTGCCGAGTACTTCTTCTAAATTGTCGGTTGTTAATTTTTGATAAACATCTTTGTATTCAGGATTAATTCTTGCAGTTGTTAATCCTTGTCCTTCTTTGCCTATTAGCAGGTAATTTATGGAATATTTTCCTGCCGCAACTCCTCCGCCTATTGGGTCATCAATGTTTTTATCCAGTCTTCCGGCTTTTATTTCTGTTGTGAAATACTTTGCAATTCCTGCTTCTAAGATATTCATATCAATATCGCCTTCAGAGTATGTTAGCTTATCTTTTCCGTAGCTGCTTAAATCTTCTGAAGTTACAGGTACTTGTATTTTTTTACCTTCAGAATTTGTCAGTGTTACGAGGTAAGGATCATCGGTTTTTCCTGTATGGTTTGTATCAAGAGCTTGTTCGATGGCTTTTGAACCCCATTCTGTATTGGATAGTGCCTGAGTTCCGCTCAATAGCCAACAATCATTTGCTTGTCCCTGCTTTGTTTCTTGAATTTTACTATCCGGAATTATACCCAGTTTTTGTCCTGTTGAATATAAAATATCATCAGAAATTTTTTCATCAGCTAAAGATCCGTCATTGTTTGTATCTAAATGCTTGTAGTTATCCCAGATGCTGGATTGCGAATTAATCCCTGATAGTTGGGATTTAATCTGAACTTTCTGGTTATCTGTGATTGCTACAGGTTTTGCCGTGTTATTTGTAATACTAAAATCGGTCATTATAAAGCTCCTAATATTTAAAACAATGTTTATCAGGAGTAATTTCAAAAAATAATAATTCTGTTACAAATATTTAGATAATTTTTTAATCAAATAATGCGTTGATTTTATCGGTAATATCCTGAGGGTCTATTTCATTTGTAATCTTGTTAACATCTTGAGCAATTTGGTATAATTTAGCGGCTTCAATTTTATCGCCAGTAATTGCGATTGAGCGTGCCAGATTAAAGTGTGCAAGTGCATAATTCGGATTACATTCAACAGATTTTTTAAACATTTCCATAGCTTTTTGTACTCTGCCTAAATCATCAAGGTAGATTACCCCGAGGTTGTTGTATGCAATGTCATAATTAGAATCAAATTTGATGGCTAATTCGTATTCGCGAATTGCTTCATCAGTATCTCCTTTACCCCAGTATAAAAATCCGAGATTACAGTGGATTTTTGCATTTTCAGGGTTAAGGTCAAGCGCGTTTCTATATACCGCAAGTGCGTTTTCGTAATCCTCTTTATCATAAAAAGCACTGCCAAGATTGATGTAAATATCAATATCTTCAGGGGTTAAAAGATAAGCACTTTGATATGATGTAATTGCAGCATCGAGATCTTGTTTTGCTTCCTGGAATACAAATCCTAAAGTCTGGTTAACAACACTTGTCCATTCTTTCCCGGGATTCAGGGTTACTGCTGTTTGGAAATGTGATACTGCACCGTCTACATCACCTTTAACATATAAAATGTTTGCAAGATTTGAGTGAAATTCCGGCATGTTCGGCATAATTTGGATAAGTTTTTTATAAACTTCCACCGCGTTGTCGTAATCCCCTAAATCTTCATAGGCTTTACATAAATGGCGGTAGGCTGGAATGTTAAGATTATCAAGCCAAATTGCCATTTTATATTCTGTTATGGCGCTTTCAAACTGTCCGAGTGATGAATAAATATCCCCAAGCAGACAGTATAACGGAACAAAACCCGGTGCTTTATCTATTGCATCAATGTAAATATCTAAAGCTTCATCTAAACCTTTTGTTTGGATTTGTACGTAACCTTTAAAAAGAATCGGTATAAATTTAATATAAGTTAGTGATTCTTTAACCTTTTTAAGTGCATCACTATCAAATGGCAGGGTTAGTACTGACATTGTGTATTCATATAATGATTTAATTTTATTTTTGAAAATCCTGAAAGATGAGATTTTGTATAAATTATGCAAAAGATAATGTGAGCATGAGCTTGCAAAAGGTGCATATTTGATAGCTTTTTTTGCATTCATTTCTGCATCTAAAAATCTTGCTTTTTTTGTGTAAGTTTCTGCAAGCATGTGATATGCTTTTGCAAATTTCGGATCTTTAACTGTAGCGTTATCAAAATAGTTAACAGCTTTATCCAAATCACCTTTATAAAACTGTGCCAGACCTATTTTATAGTAGATTTCAGCAGAATCCATATAGGTTTCAAGCGCAATTTGGTATTCTGTTATGGCTTCATCAATATACTGGCATGATGAATAAATATCTAAATGCCACGCAAGGTATAAATCCCCGAGTCTCAAATGCAGGTCTGCATTTGTCGGATCTTTTTGTAATCCGATTTGGCATAATTCTATTGCTGATTTAACATTTCCGGTTTTAACTTCTTTGTTAATTTTCTTATCTAAAGTTTTTGTATCATTTTTCATATTCATAAAATAGCTCTTTATCACTTATTCTAATTAATTTTATATAAAAAAGCAAGTTAATTAATATAATTTTGTGTATAATAGAATTTATTAAATGAGGAAAAATATATGACAGACAACAGAATTTACTTTGTAGATGTAACAAATAGGGACGGGGTGCAGACTTCCAGATTAGGGCTTGCCAAATTGCAGAAGACTATTATCAATCTAATGCTTAATGATATGGGAATAACTCAATCGGAGTTTGGTTTCCCAACAACTCAGCACGAACTTAATTATTTGAACGGAAATTTAGAGCTTGTTGAGCGCGGAGTTATTAAGACTACAAAGTTGTCAGGATGGATGAGGGGTATGGCTTCTGATGTTGAACAATCTTTCAAGAGTGTTCCTAATCTTAAATACGTGAATTTATCCCAATCAACTTCTGAGCAGATGATAAATGGTAAATATTTAGGCAAGAAAACGCCTGATGATATTATCAAGATGACAAAAGAAGCTGTTGAATGTGCTAAAGATAAAGGTGCAAAGATTATCGGGGTCAACGCCGAAGATGCTTCACGCAGCGATATTGATTATTTGATAAAATATGCTTCTGAGGCTAAAAAATCAGGGGCTTACAGATTCAGATACTGTGATACTTTAGGTTATGAAGATCCTCAAACAACTTATGATAGAATTTACCGTATTGCAAAGGCTACTGAAATGCCTATAGAAATGCACTTTCATAACGACCTGGGAATGGCTACTGCTTGTTCTGTAATGGGTGCAAGGGCTGCAATAGATGCAGGGGTTGATGCTTATATAAATACTGCTATAAACGGTATGGGCGAACGTGCCGGGAATGCTGATTTAGTATCTTGCCTTCTTGCCTGTTTAAAGTCTGCAGGATTTAAAGGTAAATATAAAATCGATGAAAATATCCGCCTTGATCGTGCCTGGAAAATTGCAAAATACACAGCATACGCATTTGGTGTTCCGCTTCCGATAAATCAGCCGGCTGTTGGAGATAATGCTTTTGCGCACGAATCAGGTATTCATGCTGATGGCGCGTTGAAAGATAGAAGAAATTATGAACTTTATGATTTTGAAGAATTAGGACGCGGAGAGCCTGAAATTATTGAAACAGGACGAATGATTACAACCGGTGAATACGGTGGAATCAAAGGGTTTAGAAACGTTTATAACAATCTTGAAATTGAATTTAAAGATGAACATGAAGCTCGCAATATTTTGGAGCTTGCAAGATATGCAAACGTTCATACCCAAAAACCTTTGACAACAAGTGAGTTGAAATTTATTTACTATTTCCCTGATATTGCAGCAAAAGTAATGACTGTTTCTCCTTATTATGAACCGCTTGGAGCAATAAAGGAACGTGTAGAAGCGCAAAAAACGACTCCTCCGCAATATTCTATTTAGGGAAATAAGGGGTTAAATTTCGTAATCAATTCCGTGTTTTTTGAATAAAGCGTTGAAAAAATCTTTGTTTTCAAGGATTGTTTCGCGCGTAAGTGTCATGTCCATTCCGTAATCGAATGGGTGAGTGTTCCTGCTGCCTTCGGTTTTTAAAACCTGTTGAAGATATTCTCTTGTTAAAATATTTGTATCGTTGCGCAGTGTTCTTTGGAGTTCCGGAGAATCCGTATTTTTTATTTTTTTCAAAATTTCAACGGCTTTTTCTACAAAAGTTTCAAAACCTTTTTGCGGGTTATTTATTATTGATTCTAATGCTTTATTGCGTGTGTCAAACTGATGTATATCAGGTTTGAATTTGTATTTTGAATGGAAATAAATTGCGGTGTCTTTTGAATAAATATTAAGAGTTTTGATTTTGTTTTCAATCATTTCTATGATACTTGAGAGCCTTAGAATTTCTCCAAATCGGAAGTTTTTATTCCTGTATTCCTGTCCGACTTCCATAAAATATCCGAACATGTTGTCGGAGTTTTGTTCAAGTGAAAAGATTTCTTTGCCAAAAAGTTTTCCGGGTTTATTTTTTAATTCTGTAATAAATCTATTAATTCCGTCGTTATATTCTCTTGTTGTAACTGTTAAATCTCCGAATAGTTCATTGTGAACGTTAAAAGAACACAATTTTCTTGTGTCGTTTGGGTGGACTAACGTAAAAATCGGTTTTGACATTTGACAGAGTTTTACCATATTTTTAATAAATCATCTGAATAAAAAATTTGCTTTTGTTATGTAAAATATTAAGAAGTATAAAAATATTAATTTACTGATTGATAAAATTTATACATTAACCGGGTTAATTTTTCATTGGATTTCATAGAATTTGTCATAATTTTAATAAGTTCATCCTGGGGCTGCAGGTATTCAAAATTGAATAGTTCTGCGGGGGTTATATTTAAAATTTTCATTAATTTTTCAAGATTTTCAGATGTCGGGTAATATCTTCCATTTTCAATATTACTCAAGCTGGTTGTTTCAATTCCCATTTTTTCTGCAACGGTTTCTTGGGTGAGATTTTTAGATTTTCTTATTTCCTGTAACCTTTTACCTAGTAATTGTTTTATGTTCATAATTATTCTTATTATCCTGCATAAGTTTTGAAATGTAATTTTGTAAAACTTAATATTTTACTTGATTTATTATGTTATACATGGTCTTATAGTTGTAAAACATTTATAAAAAAGAAAAAAGTTAAGTTTTACAAATTAAGGGATTAAGAAGTTGAGATTTAAGAATATTGAATTTTTAAGGTTTATGTTTGCAGTTATAATTGTGTATTTTCACATATATCATTCAAACATTGTTAGATTTGTTGGGGAAAATCAGCTCTATAAAACGCTTTTAGATGGTTGCGGGCAGGCTGGTTTGGCTGTTGAAATGTTTTTGATAATAGCCGGATTTTTCTTTTTTCAGAGTATTAATAAAAGGAAAGAACAAAGTTGTTTGGATTTTGCATTGAATAAGATTGCAAGATTATGGCCTGTTCTGGCATTTTCTGTATTATGTGCAGGTATATTATCTATTTTTGGGATTTTGAAATTTAATTTTAATACTCAGTTAATCAACCTTTTAATGTTGAATAATATAGGTATAAATCTTGATTATAGAGGGATTACATGGTTTATTGCCCCATTTTTCTGGGTAATGGTTTTGTTTTTCTATTTTTTGAAAAATTGGAAAATTGAAAAAGCAGATTTTATTATTGCACTATTGGTATATTTTTCTTTAGTAGTAAAAATAAATTATGGACATGGACACATTGGGGGCAGAAATACTCTGTTTTATTTTCTTAGCGGAGGTGTGATGCGTTGTATAATCGGGCTTGGGCTCGGTTATTTTATTGGAAAATTTTATAACAGAGTTAAGAATTGTCCGGTAATTTTTAAGACAAAAGTTTCAAAAATTACAAAATATGTATTGGTTTCGGCAACAGAAATTTACTGTTTTTCGTTCTTGATTTATCGCTTTTTAATCCGCCAGGCAAGTTATCCGAATGATATAATTTTTCTGATAGTTTTTTCTATAATGTTTTTCTTGTTTTTAATAAAACAGGGATTTTTATCTCGATTACTTGAAAATAATATATCTGATTTCTTGGGCAAATATTCATATTCAATTTATGTTATGCAGCAGACAGCATTTTTACTGTTGGGAGTATTTGTGTGGAAGCATCAGGCATTTATATTAAATCATATATGGTTAAATTTATTTATATCTATTGGTTTTTCAGTGCTTTTAGGCGCGCTTGTTTATCATTTTGTGGAAGTCCCTGTGGGAAAATTTTTGAGGGAAAAATTTGCTCTCATTTTTTCACAAAAAGATTAATAAATAACCTGTCCGCCGCCTATCAGATGCCCGTCATTTATGTCATAAATAACGCCGGCTTGTCCTGCAGTGATTGAATTTACAGGTTCATAAAATGTTATTTCCGCTTTGTCTTCTAATATTTCTATCTGAGCTTTTTTGGCAGGCATGTTGTAACGTATTTTTACCATTGCATCAAACTTGTTTTCATTTAGCGGATATGAAAAATTAAGATTTCTGATAACGGCTTTTGAGCGGAATCCGTCTTCATTTTTACCGAGGTAGACAATATTTTTTTCAGCATCAATATCGATTACATATAGCGGATAAGCTGCAGCAATCCCGATACCTTTTCTTTGTCCGATGGTGTATTGGTAATAACCTGTGTGGGTGCCAAGCTTTTTACCTGTTGAAATTTCAATAAAATCTCCTTTAGTTTCGCCGAATTTGTTAAGTAAATATTTTTTTGTTGTATTTGGTTTTTCAATAAAACAGATGTCCTGACTTTCTTTTGAGGATTTTGGCGGCAGGTCATAATCGTAAGCCATCTGGCGTACTTGAGCTTTTTCGTACTCATAGAGCGGGAAAATTGTTTTAGACAGGTGTTTTTGGTTTAGACGGTACAAAAAGTATAATTGGTCTTTATGTTCGTCTTTTGCGGGGTATAATTTATAAACCCCATCAATATTTCTTATATTTGCATAGTGACCTGTTGCAAATACCTCAGCTCCCAGAGTTGTGGTTGCATAATCAAAAATTTCGCCCCATTTTATAAACTGGTTGCATACTATACAAGGGTTTGGGGTTTGACCGTTTTTATATGAATTTTCAAAATAGTCGATAACTTGCTTTTTGAATTTTTCACTTACGTCTAAAATATAATGTTCTATTCCTAATTTATCAGCAACATTTTTGGCATTTTTGCAAACGGTTTCAGCAGCCTGTGTGTTGACCATTTTCCCGGTAATACCGATTACTTTATAACCTTTTTTTTGTAATAGCAGGGCTGTTACGGAACTGTCAACTCCGCCGGATAATGCTACTGCAGCAATTTTTTTATTATCTTCCATTTTGAAATCCTTTTTGAGTTAATTATCTGTTAAATATGGTTGATATTCAAGGTGCATATTTGGTGACTTATATACAAAACTCTACTAAATGAAAAAACGCACGTCACTGCGAGCGACAGCGAAGCAGTTCAGAAAATTTTATTCAATCCCAAAATGGTACCGGATTGCTTCGAAAATCATAGATTTTCTAGCAATGACAATAGTGTTGGTGGAAACATGTATCTAACTCTCCATATTTTATGTTATAATGTTAGTATGAAAAAGTTTATACTATCTGTAATTTTAAGTTTAGCTGTATGCTCCTTCGCTCCGGTTTTTGGAAACGAGGTTGAGGAGGATTATCTTGATATTGCGGCAAATTATTGTGTTGTTGGTGATTATGATTCCGCAATGACTTATCTTGATAAAATTCTTGAGATAAATCCAAATAACAAACAGGTGGCTGATTTGAAACGAGGTTTGGCTCATGTAATAGCGCAGGATAAGAAAACTTTTGTAACCGGGGTTAATCCATACGTCAAGCAGGCGATGGAGTATAAACGCTCAGGTGATACAAAAATGGAGTTCAATGCCCTAATGAAAGGTACTGAGTCTGAAAATGCGTATCTTGCTTATTATTACCTTGGTAATTTTTACAGAGATCAAAATGATTATCTAAAGGGTCTTGATGCATATAATGCGGCTTTATCTGCAAAGCCTGAGTTTGCACAGGTGTATTTATCTTCTGCGATAACATTATATGATGTTGGCAGGTATGATGCTGTGATAAATCCTATTGATAAGTATCTAACTTTTGACCCGAAAGATGATTTAGCTTATGCTGTTAAATCTCGTGCTGAGTTTGAATTGGGAATGCTCGATCAGGCACGTGCTGATAATGATAAAGCTATTGAGATAAATAATTGCCCGGAATATCAATTTGACAGGGCTAAGATTTTGTATAAATCTGAAGATTATAAAGCTGCAAAAGAAATATTTACTGAATTGCTTCCGGATATTCAAACTTCAAAGATTTATGAATATATGGGATACTGCGATTACGCAATGGGTGATTATATGAGTGCATTGATGAATATCGATAAAGCTTTCATACTCTCTGATGATGACGTATATCTGGAAAATAAATATAATGAAATAAAAGGAATGTTGGAAAACAAGCAAGATGAGTAGACGTAAGTACAGAAATAAAGCAGTAAAAGAGAAAAAAGAAGGGTTTTTTACAAAGCTTACAAATGGTGTAATAACCCTGTGTCTTACTGCCGGAATGCTTTGGGGGCTCCAAGCATGTTCTGTAGCGGGTAATCCGGGGTTAAAGTTTGCCCAGGTAAGTGATGTTCATTTCTTGGAAAACGGCACAAATATGACCTTTAAAATGACAGGTGAATCCCCTAGGCTTTTAGATGATGCCATTGCACAAATTAATGAAGAAAATGGTATTGATTTTACAATGTTTACGGGTGATTTGATTGATAAATCTTTTGAAAAAGAACTAAGGGCTGTCCTTCCCCATCTTGAAAAGCTTAATGCCCCATGGTATTTTGCGTTTGGCAACCATGACAGGTGTGTCGGCGGTTATTTAACAACGCTTGTTTATCTTGATATGATTAGAAACTCTAATGCGAATTTTAAGTTCAAAAAGGCATATTATTCATTTGAACCTAAAAAAAGTTACAAAGTTATAGTGCTTGATAATATTATTACAAATGAAATAACTTCAAACGGATATATTGATGATGAACAGCTAAAATGGCTTAAAAAAGAGCTTGATAGTTCAAAAAACGACACGGTATTACTTTTTATGCATGTTCCTGTTGTAGAACCGTTTGCAAGTCCTAACCATAAAATGCGTAACGGTATTGTACTAAAACAGCTTATTGAAAGTTATGATAATCCTATAGGTGTTTTTCAAGGACATTATCATGCGGCAAAGATTACACAGCATGATAACGTTCTATATGTAAGTACACCAGCTTTGGTGTCATATCCTAATGCATTCAGAATTGTTACGGTTACAAATTACAAAGACAAGGTTGTTTTCAATTTTGATTGGCGTGAGACCCGAGAAACAACTATTCAAAAAATGGCAAAAATTTTAGTATTCTCAAGTTCGATTTATACTGGAGAAGAAAAAGATCAATCCGGAGTTTATGAAATTAAAAAATAATTAGAGGGCTTAATATGAGTGAGTTTAAAGTAAAATTCAGAGGTGTAAGAGGAAGTTTCCCGGTAGCAGATAAAGATTTCTTGAAATACGGGGGAAATACATCTTGTGTTGAACTTAATGTTGGCGGGCATGTAATTATTCTGGATGCCGGAACAGGTATTGTCGGTGTTGGGGATGATTTAATGGAAAAGTATATTGCCTCATCTGTTGAACCTGAAAAACGTTGTCCTATTAATTCTACAATTTTGGTTTCGCATATTCATCAGGATCATCTTCTCGGGTTGACTTTTTTCAAGCCGCTTCATGTTAAATCTGCTAATTTAATGATGTTTGGAAGCAGCGTTTCGGATTCTTCTTTGTCGCATGATTTATCAGAACTTATTTTTGGAAAAACATTTCCGCTGGATTTGGGTGATATTGCTTGTAATCTTGACATTCGTGATATATTTGACGGGCAGTGTATTCTTATGAAGCCCGGTCAAAAACCTATGCTTGCTGATTTAGCGCAAGTTGAGGCTAAGGATGAAGATGTTTTAATAACTTTTTATAAATCGTATGTTCATCCGCAAGATGGGGTGATGGTTTATCGCATATCATACAAAGGGAAATCTATTGTTTATGCAACAGATAAAGAGTGTTATTTTGGCGGCGACAAGAAGTTTGTCAAATTTGCTCAAAATTGTGATGTGCTGGTTCATGATGCGCAATATACGACAGAAGATTATTTGAATCCGTATTCCCCAAAACAGGGTTATGGTCATTCAACATTTGATATGGCGGTTGAGGTTATGAAGCAGGCAAAAGCTAGAAAACTTGTATTTTTTCACTATGATCCGTCTTATGATGATACAAAACTTGATAGGATTCAGGAACATTACAGCTCTGATAATAAAAATGTTTATATGGCGAGTGAAGGTCTTGAATTTGAACTTATTTAATCAATGTTGAATATTTTTAAATTTTAATTAAACAGGTTAATGATGAAAAGGTTTATTACTTTATTGGTAATTTTATTTACAACACTTCCGGGAGTCTGCGCTCCGGGAACTACTGCAACTTATGTTATTGATCCTGTAAAAAATGCTTACGAACATAATAATCTTGGGGTTATTTATGTTGAAGAAAAATGCTATTATGCGGCTATTCAGGAGTTTAAAATGGCAATAAGCCTTAATCCAAAAACACAGGCAACAGCTGTGTATTTTAATAACCTTGGAAAAGTTTATATGACAATCGGGTATCCTGATTTGGCGCTTGATTGTTTTCAGAATGCTAAAACCCAGTATAATTTGAATTTTGAATATTATAAAAACCTTGTTGATTGTTATAAAAAACTCGGAATGGTTAATGCTAAACTTCAAGAGTATAAGTCTAAAACCTCAACTCCGCTGGACAAAATAATGTTGGGATTATTGTATGAGCAAGCCGGAGATAAGAAAAAGGCTGTTATTGTACTTGATGAATTTGCGATGTCTGAACCTAATTTGTTAATTACTCCAGCTGTTAAAGATTATATTCAGCAAATAGTAAATGAACTTATATAAAAAAAGATCTCATAAAAAGAACTGACCCCTGTTAAGGGATCAGCTCTTCTTGTATTGTAGATGTAAATTTATTTTTTGTATTTTGCTAACAAGTTTGTTGAACCGGTATCAAAAGACTGCGGTGCAGCAACTTGTGCCGGTTGAGTATTAGAACCTTCCGATTCTTTCATTGCACCTTTCATTGATGGTGAAGATTTATCTCCGGCTTGTTGTACCTGGGTTCCGTTCATTCTTGCTTCTCTTTCGTTCATTTTCTTTTCAACTTTACCTGCAAGAGGGGTTGCTATAAATGGAACTAACATACGTTTTCCGACGATAGTTGCGGCTGCAAGAGAAGTAAGACCTCCAAATGCATCTTTAACGTTATCTCTGATTTTTGCAAATTCTTTGTTGAATTTGTCACCGTGAATATCAGAGAATCCAGGTTGGTTCTTAACAAGAGAGTGGTATGTTTTTCTGATAGGTCTGTCAAATAATTTGCCGAAGAATTTATCAAACATCTTAGTCTGGCAGACTTTGTGAGAAACTGTGAAGAACATCAATAATTGCAGAGCAATCATTAATACCCCGTTTGTTAAGTCTAAAGATGCAACGAATTTACGTTTATCATCCGGGATATCTTTGTTATTCAAACTTTGAGTTACATATAAGTAGCAGCCTAAACCGTCTTTTGCGATAATAGAGGCAACACCCAAGCCATCAATATATTTTCTGTTGTTATTATAAACTTCGGTTCCTGCCTTTTTGGCAACTCCGCTATTTGCAAATGCTTTTAATCCTTTAGCTATCGGCATTATTATTGGGTGAATTATATTACTCATTATTTCACCTCCGCTTTCTTATTGTTTTTTTCGGCTTTTGCAGCAGCAGCTTTGTTTGAAAGGTTCGGGAATGCTCTGTCCATAAACCAAGGATAAATCTTATTCAGCATCCAACAGGTCGCAGGAAGGATTGCAAGAGATACGCCTAAGCCTGTCCAACGTTTCAGACCGTCAATATTTGCTTTGGCATGTTTCTTTTGTTGAGCTCCAATATTTTTAGCAATAGACTTAACTTTATCTCTAAGTCTTGTTCCCATACATTCAAGCCATTCAATAGATTGTTCAATTTCTGATTCTTTAATATTTTGAGCGCGTAGTTTTGTTTTTACTGAGCTTTCTGACACTTCAATTGCTTCGTCAATAATTGCTTGAGCTTCTTTTACCGTGATGCCGGTATTAGAAAGTAATTTAGCCTTAATTTTTGACAATGTATCAATTGTACCATCAATAGCATCAGTTCTTCTATGGATTGCTTCAGCTACGTAATCGGAAATTTCTTTTGTTGATTTTTTAGATTGCATTACGTGAACGCTTTCAATCATTTTGTCAATCTTATCACAAAGAACTCTTATTCCCGGAGAATCAAAACTTGTGTTTTTATCCCTGATTTCTTTGACAATTTTTATAAGTTCTTCATTTACACTCTTTTTAGAAGAATCTTTTTTAATTTCGTCTTTTAATTCTTTAATAATTTGTTTACATTCGTTTTCAAAATCCTTGTTAGATAATTGGATTTTGTTTTCCGGTAACCGTTCAAATTCTGTCTGGGCATAATCTTGAGAAACTTTGCTGCGTATTCTTTGTAATATATTTATAGTTTCGTCAGGGTGATCATGGAAGAATATACCACGGTCAATCTTTTTCGGTAATTTTTGGTTTATTGCCAGACGTCTTTCATTCTTTTCTGTTTCGATAAGAGTATTTAAAGTTTCTTCGAATAAGTTTTTGAAGTCTTGTTTTGGCATTTCCATTGTGGACATTGTTTTGCCATCGGTTGTATTAAATACAATCCTGTCTTCTTCAATCATTTTTGTAAGTTTTGGCTCATAAACTTCTTTGTTATACTTTTCGATAGCATCTTTCATTTCAGCTTTTGTATATTTCTTATCAGGATTTTGTTTTTTAATTATTGCTTTAACATAATCATCAGATGGGAATAATGTTGAATTATGGCTTACCGGGAGGAATCCTACATCTGATAATTTTTTAATTAATGAGTTAAACGGAACAACAATAGCAGCTTGAGTTGCTACTGCAAGAACTGCAGATACCGGCTGTCTCCAGGCTGTATAAGTTCTGGTATTCTCGTCTGTGTCTGAAATAGGGTTGTATTTAATAAACAACGGGGCTACTAAACCTGTACCTACCGCGTTTATTAACTGGTTTTGAACCTCTCCCATGCCTTCATGGATTTTTACCATTCGTTTAATTTTCTTTGGCATAATCTCAAGTAAGAAGTCTTTAAGAGATTTTGCGGCTTGAACGGGTTTTGCGGCTGCGCCGGTAAAACTTGTGCTGTCTTGAGGCATGCTCAAATATGCACGGTTTCCAGCGGGTCTTCCGCTGAGGAGATTTTGGGCTGAATAGCCGTCAATACTACCTTTAATCTTTTCGATACTCATTTTACACCTACTATGACCTTCTATATATATAGAATCCCAAACATTGAAAAAATTGCTAGTAATTCAGCATTTGTAAAGAAATATTAAAATAATACCCTTAACTCTTTTTCCTAAAATGCAGAGAAACGACCTTTGGTTATTTTTTATAAAATAACCGGTTTCCCGCAGTGTTCCCAAAGAGGAAACACTGCAATTATACAAAACACATATTAAAATTGAAAGTATTATATAAAGATTTGTTAATCTTTATTTTTTTGAATCCAGTAACTTTCTGATTCTTATAAATCTGTCTAATTCCGGACTTATTGTTTCTACTTTACCCAATAGAGCGTTAGACAATAAGATTTTGTTATCATATTTTGGATCAAGGATAAATACTGTTGGAAATCCTGTAATCCCGATTTCGTTTACGATTTTTTCGTATTTTTTATCTTCAACGTTAACCTTTGCAAATTCCAGATCATCTTTATATTTTTCAGATAATGCTTGATATACCGGCATAAACTTTATGCAATAATGGCACCAGTCAGCATAAAATAATGCTAATACAGGTTTTTTGCCTTTCATCGCTTTATTATATTCAATACCAATATTGTATTCTGACGGTTTTTTAGGTTCACCTGCCAAATCCATCGGCATTGCTTCTTCGTATGATTCCATTGCTTTTGCTTTTTCTGCTTTAAATTTGTTAAATTGATAGTATTCAAAACCGCCTACAGAACAAATTACAAGTACTAATAGAACCAAAGTTACTATTGCTACATTTTTTTTGTTAGCATTTTGAATTTTTTCTTTCAAATTGAATCCCATTTTAAAAATCTCCTCTTTTCAACATAATTATTATAATATGAAAATCATACGGCTCATGAAGTTAACAAAAGTTTACCTTAATATTTGTTAACATGATGTAATGAATGGTATATATTTGGGTATATACAAAGTATATAATCTCGTGTTACATTACCCACCCCCAGTGATGAAGCAGTGTAAATTCTGCTGCGTATTTCTGATGCAAATAAGAAGGAGTTTAGATTTATGAAAAGAGAGCCGCTAATCGAAATGAAAGTTGGACCGAAGAATTCAAATCCTGCTAAAGATGAAGTTATTGAAGCCTCAAAAGATGATGTGTTGAAAGTATATTTAAGAGAAATTTCCTCTTATCCGCAATTGTCATTTGAAGAAGAAAAGAGACTTGCGCAGCTGATTGAAGTTGGTGATTCTGAAGCTAAGAAGAAATTGATTCAGGCTAATTTAAAATTGGTTGTAACTATTGCCAGAAAAGCTATTCACATGTCTTCATTACCTATGATTGACCTTATCCAGGAAGGCAATATGGGACTTTTGATTGCTGCGGAAAAATTTAATTATAAACTTGGTTACAGATTTTCGACTTATGCCGGATGGTGGGTTAAACAGGCTATGTTTAAAGCGATTTCTGAGCAATCACACTGTATGAAAATTCCTGTTTATATTCAAGAAACATTATCAAAATTTTCAAAAGTAAAATTCCAAATGGAACAGGAAGTTAATACAACTGTTAAGACTGAGGATGTGGCTAAAAAAATGCATATTGCTCCTGATAAGATTGAAATGTTTTTATCTGCTTATACCAAGACTATTTCTATTGAAAACGGGCTTGAAAAAAATGACGGTAAAGAGCTTAATGTTGCGGATATTCTTGCGGATAATACAACTTTAATTTCTGCTAATATTGAATATCAATCTTTAAAAGATGATATTAATAATGTAATTTCTACATTAAAAGAGCGTGAACAAGAAGTTGTAAAGATGCGTTATGGACTTGATGATACTGAACGCTACACCCTTGAAGAAATCGGTAATTTATACGGCGTTACAAAAGAATGTATTCGCCAGACCGAATTAAGAGCTTTAAAAAAGATGAAATTATCAGGTGAAACCTTATTATCTTGTTATATCTGTTAAATAGTTATATAAATTTCTCGTGTTTATTTAGTCAATCTGCCGCAATTATATATAATTGCGGTTTATTATTTTGAAGTTAGGGAAATCTTAATATTCTATACCTTTTCTTGCTGCAATTCCTGTATCCCAGTAGTGCTTTACCGGTTCAATTTTTGAGACAAGATGTGCGATTTCGACAATTTTTGGATGCGCGTTGCGCCCTGTCAAAACGATTTCCATATCGTCAGGTTTGTTTTTCAAAACTTTGACAACCTCATCAACATCGAGGATTCCCATATCTATTGCGATATTTGCTTCATCAAGAATTATTAGCTGGTATTCGTGATTTTTGATGGCTTTTTTAGCAAGTTCCCAGCCTTTTTTTATTTCGATTTCATCATCTTTTGTTTGGTTTGATTTGTATATAACCCTGTCAAGTCCGGCTTGAACAATTTTCAAGTTATTTGAAATTTCCGGAGATAGTTCTCTGAATGAGTTCAGTTCTCCGTAATCGTTTCCACCTTTGGTAAACATTACAATAAGGACTTTCCAGCAGCGCCCGAGAGCCCGCATTGCAAGTCCCAAAGAGGCGGTGGTTTTTCCTTTGCCGTCTCCTGTGTAAACCTGGATATAACCGTGCTGAGCCCAGTTAGGATTTATTAAATTGTTTTTGCAAATATCTGTCATTTTCTCTGGATTTATTATATATTAAAAAGATGGATATGAAAACTGATTTAAGAATTAAAGCTAAGAGTATTCGAAAAAACTTGAATATTTTAGAAATTTCCGAAAATTTGACAGGTAAAATTCGCCAAAATCCTTATTATATCAAAGCGCAAAATGTCATGTTGTTTTATCCGACAAAATATGAAATTGATTTAAGGGAATTGCTGTCAGATTGTAAGAACTTTTATTTTCCGCGAGTAGATGGCGATAGACTTTTGGTCTGTCCTTATTCTGACGGGGATAAACTTGAAAAATCGGCATTTAATATTTATGAACCGTGTTCAGCTGCAAAACCTTCGTTTGTTATAGATTTAGTTATTGTTCCGGCATTGATGGCAGATAAAGATGGATATAGGCTTGGCTATGGCGGCGGGTTTTATGATAGATTTTTAAAAACATTGGATAAAAATAAGGTTAAAACGATTTGCGCCTTGCCAAAAGAATTGGTTATTGATGATTTAGTACATGAAGATTTCGATGTTCCTGTAGATTTTGTTGTGGTTGTATAATATTTGTAACTTAAAAGGACTCATCTGATAGATGAGTCCTTTTTTTTGATTTGGTTAGTTGTTTATTATATGGGGTTGATTGTGTTTTGTTAGCCCGCTGTATATTTTGGAGCCATATCTTTAATGCCCTGATTTCGAGCCGCTTTTGCTTCTTGGAGTTCTTCTGCAATTGATGACTGCAAAGCTTGAAGCTTTTCTATTTCTTGAGCCAATCGATCTTCTTCAAGTTTAAGATTTCTTGTTTCGACTTGCATTGCACGTTCTCTGCCTTGTTGATAAAGCTGACGCATAATGTATTCCTGCATTTGTTGTTGCTGCTGTGCATTTTGCCCTTGTCCCATTTGATTCATATACATTTGCTGCATATATGGTGCATTCTGGTTCATATAAGCTAAAGCACTGTTATGTGCAAAGCCCAGATAATTCATTGTTCTGCCCATCATTGTTCCCGGAGAATTTAGTAAATCACCTATTGAAATTCCGCCGTTAGCAACTGTGGCTGCGTACTGTTGTAAATCTCGTTTCTTTTTAAATAATTTAGATAAACGATATTCATTATCACTTTTCTGGTGAATTAAATCGTGTACCCGAGCTGTAAAAATCAGGAAACCCATTTTCCTACCCTACCTTTTTAATTTATAACTAACCTTTAATCTAACCTACACTTATATAAAAACATGCAATATCAAGTTATTGCATGTTTTTAGCCATTTATTAAGTTTTCTTAACAATTGATTAGTTAGAAGATCTTTCGACAACTTTGTCAATTAGTCCGTAATCTCTTGCTTCATATGCTGAAAGGTAATGGTCTCTTTCGCAGTCTTCTTTAACTTTATCGTATGGTTGACCGGAGTTTTCTGCCATAATTCCGATTAACATTTCTTTCATTCTTAAAATTTCTTTAGCTTCAAGTTCAATATCCGTAGCTTGACCTTGAGCACCGCCCAGAGGCTGGTGAATCATTATTCTTGCGCTTGGAAGAGCCATCCTTTTACCTTTTGTGCCAGCAGAAAGCAAGAAAGCTCCCATTGAAGCTGCTTCCCCAAGACAGATTGTAGAAACATCAGACTTGATAAGGTTCATAGTGTCATAAATCGCCATACCTGCTGTGATAACACCACCGGGACTATTAATATATAACATAATATCTTTTTCTGAGTTTTCGCTGTCTAATAATAATAATTGTGCTACAACAGAGTTTGCAACTTCATCATCAATTTCGGTTCCTAAAAAGATAATTCGTTCTCTTAATAGTCTTGAAAAAATATCAAATGAACGCTCTCCGCGTGAAGATGCTTCGATTACGGTAGGCACATAGCCCATTATTTTCATGTATGTTTCTTGATCCATTTTGGCTCTCCTTTTTTAAAAGTTTATAATAAATAAAAATATTTATCAATCATTCATGTTCGGGATTATTATAGTGAATACTGTGCCATCACCCGGTTTGCTTTCTATTTTAATTTCTCCCTTGTGAAGTTTCACAAATTCTTTGGCAATGGTTAAGCCAAGTCCTGTTGATGTTTCTGATTTTGAGAAGGAATCTTCAACCTGGAAGAACTTGTTAAATATTTTTTTATGATATTTTTTATCAATTCCAATACCATGGTCTTTTATTTTTATAGCTACATTCTTTGTTGATAACTCGGCACTTAGGTCTATTTCGGAATTTTCGGGAGAAAATTTTATAGCGTTTCCTAAAATATTGAATAGTACTTGCTGCAGTTTTATATAATCCGCGCTGATTGAAATCTCATCTGAAATATTTTTTATAATCTTGATATTTTTCTTTTGACAAAGCGGTTTTAAAATATTACAAACCTCATTACAAAGCATATTTATATCGACATTTGAAATATTTAATTTTATCGTATGCGATTCCAGCTTAGAAATATCAAGGATTTCATTTATCATTCCTAAAAGCCTGATTCCTGCAATTCTTATATCTTCAATGTATTCATTTTGTTTTTGGTTTAATTCTCCGAAAATATTTTGTGCTAAAACTTCCGAAAATCCGATTATTGAATTCAGCGGGGTGCGCAGATCATGTGAGACATTTGCTATAAACTGATTTTGTAGTTTTTCGTTTTCTTTAATTTTTTTATTTTGTTTTTGAATGGTTTTGTATGCCTGATGGGTCTCTATTATCCCTTCTTCCATTGCTTTAACCTGCATTTTTAAAATTTTTGAAACCTCTAAATCTTTTATAAGATTAGAGATAATTTTAGAACAGGTTTTAAATATAAGTTTTTCATCAATAGAAAAATCGGTATCTTTTCTTGTGATAACAAGGATTCCCAACACTGCATTTTTTACCGTAAGCCGGCAAGCTATAGAATAGTCTTTTATATTCAGAACTTTTTTAACTTCTTCCGTTATATTTTCAGCTGCTTCATTATAAAATATCTCAGTAGTTTTATCATCAAATTTTACGTCTTCAAAAATTTCAAAATTCTTTCCATATTCAAGGCTTAACGTATTTGGACTCAGATAAAAAATTGCTGCAGAATCAAATTTTATGACTTCATCTAATACGTCAAACATCTCATCAGCGTGGGAATTTTGGTTTAAATCCAAATCGTAAAATTTATTAATTTTTTCGATAGCATTTTTAAACAATTCAACGAACTCCGAAATTTATAATTCCTTGTAACCGATATATTTTAAGTTTCTGAAATAACCGTCATAGTCAAGTCCATAGCCGACAACAAACTTATCATCGACGTCAAATCCGTAGTAATCCGGTTCCACATCGACTTTTCTGGTTATTTTTTTATCAAGAAGTGAGCAGAATTTTAAAGTTTTAACGTTAAAATTTATTCCGATAAAATCTATCAGAAATTTTGCGGTTAAGCCTGTATCAACAATATCTTCAATTATAAGGACATTTTTCCCGTTAAGATCAGGCAGCTTGATGTCAACAGCATTAACTTTGCCGGAAGTTGTTGTTGATGAACCGTAGCTTGATAATCTTATAAATTCCATTTTTAAAGGCATTTTAAGATTTTTAACAAGGTCAACTGCAAATAAAACTGCTCCTTTTAAAACACAAATTGCGATAACTTCTTCACCGTTATAAAATTCGTTCATTTCATCAGCAAGTTCTTTTATTCTTGTTTGAAGCTGCTCTTCGCTGAATAATACCTTCAAATCTTCTAATTTAATTTCCATATAAGCCCTCTTTCTTATTTTTCTTTTTTGTAAAATTTTAACCTGTGAGTCGGTATATTTGTCACTTTGATTTTTTCACTTATTCCAAGTCCTATTGCCCATAAAATCTCGTTTTCACAGGCTAAAAACAGCAAGTTGTCTTTTTCGTGATTTGGAATTTTTTTTGCGTTTAGATATTTTTTTAATTTCTGGGTTCCGTCAAGTCCGAACGGTTTTATTATATCTCCGTCTTGTCTTGAGCGGATTTCAAGCGGCAAGTCAGGATTTAGCCGTGATAGATTTACGTATGCTGTGTAATCTGTATCTTTAGAGAATTTTATCACCGGCTTAGTAAATTTTTCTATCTCAAAAATGTATCCGTTTTCTTCAAAAATCCCTTCTTTTGTAATCTGAAAATGTGGTAAACTTTGTTTATTTTTATCAATAATTTCTATAAATTCTTTATTCGTAAAAACCCACAAATCACTTGTCAGGGAACACGTTTTACCGGATTTTAATTCCGAATTTTCTTTAATAAAATCTAAAATATTTGCTATCTTTTTTCTGTCATAATCCAGATTATTTTTGATAAAAATATTATAAATAATTTTTTTTTGAACAGCTGTGGATAATTTAATGAATTTTTTGGTGTTGATTTTGCCGTCGGTGGTAATTTTTTCATTAATTTGATTCAGGTACTCTTCGCATATTTCATTTTCATCAATCGCACAAGCGGCTAAAGAGTTTATTTTATCAATCGCATCAGGGTGGATTTTTTCAAGCAGCGGAAGGATTTCAGCCCTTATAAAATTTCTTTTATATTTTGTATCACTGTTAGAACTGTCATTATTGGGTTTTAGTTTGAAATCGCTGCAGTATTTTTCAATATCTTCTCTTGAAATATCTAGAAGCGGACGGTAGAATTTGCCGCGGTTTTTTGAAATCCCTTGCAAACCCGGGATTCCGGTTCCTGTACAGATTCTGTATATAAGAGTTTCGGCGTTGTCATTTTTATTGTGTGCTGTAAATATAATATTACTGTTAAATTTTTTACTGCATTTTTCAAAAAATTCATAACGGGCATCACGTGCTGCGGTTTCTGTTTTTGCTACATCAGGTGATAAATCTTCGCTGTAAAAATCAACCCCTATCAAATTGCAAAAATTTTTACAATTTTCTTCTTCTAAATCACTTTCTACCCCGCGCCATTTGTGATTAAGATGAATTGCAGTAAATTTATTTTTGCAGACTTTTCTAAGTCCGTCTAATAAGCACATAGAGTCAAATCCGCCGGAAAAAGCAACAAGATACACTAAATCTGATTTGTTTAAATCGTATTCATTTAAAAAAGATTTAATTGTTTCTTGAATTTTATTCATGATTATTTAAGGTTTGTGAGGTGTTTTTTTATACCTTCTCTAATTTCAACAACATCTGTTCCGAGCTGCTCAAGAGCCTGCATAGCAAGTGAATCCGGTTCGGTTGTTATAGCCCACAAAAGATCTGATGATTCAATCTTGGTTTTACTTTGTTTTTTAGCATAGTCCCAAGCTGTTTCAAGAACTCTTTTTGCACGTTTTGTGAAAACCATTTCATTTTCAAAGTATTCATTACCATAGCCGATAATGCGCTCAACAATAATGCGTGCATCTTTGATATTTATCTCAAGTTCTTTTAATACAACCGCACCAACCCCTGTGGCTTCCCCTATTATGCCAAGCAGAAACATTTCAGTACCTACAACACCTCTGCCGATTCTTCGGGCTTCTTGTTTTGCAAGTCTTAGGATTGTGAGAGTTTCAGGCATTTGTTTTTCTATCGGTTTAATAATTCCATGAGCCAAATCATCATCATTGATATTTAACTCCTTGAATATATTATAGGCAACCCCTTTTTTTGTTTTCAAAAGACCCAGAACCATATGTTCAGGAAGAACTTCTGATGACCCCAGTTCTTTTGCAGTTTGGAGTGCAAGGCTCATTGCAATAAATGCGTTTGGAGTAAATACAATTTGGCGTCCTTCGTATTCAGCCTGGCGCGAATTGATATGAGATAATTTTTCTTCAAAAATATCTTCTGTAATCCCGAAATTTGCAAGAATTTTTGATAGGTCAGAATCTTTATCTTCAAGAATTGAAGAAATAATTTGTTCGGTTCCTAAGATTTCATAATTAGAGGTTGAAAGCTTTGAAACTGCACGCTCAAAGACTTTTGAGGATTCTTTGTTATCAAATAATGCATCGGTTTCTTGTGTCAGGTTAATTTCAGGTTCTTTGTTTTCATCTAATTCAGGGTGAAAATCTTTTTTGACTTTACGCTGAACAAGTTTTTCGATAAGCGGTTTAGACTTCTCGATATCAAATCCGAGATTCTCAAGGTACTGCGGAATCCTTGATGTTTTGTCATTGATTGCCGCAAGAACAAGGTGTTCATAATGTACTGTAGGATTCCCGGATTTTTCAATCAAGTCCATTGTCTCTGTAAGGATTCGTTTGAAATCGTCACTAAAAGGAATCGCCGAAGTCATATCAGCCTCTTCAATATTCAAAGTCAGATAAACTTCTTCTGCTACTCTTTCGTAAGTTATGTCGTAATTTTTGAATATCTTTGCACAAAATCCTTTAGTTTCTTTGACTAAAGCCAGCAACAAATGTTCGGCTAAAACTTTATCCGAGTGATCATATATTGCAATATTTTGAGCTTCAACAATTACATTAACTGCTTTTTCGGTAAACTTTTCAAACAAAATGTTTTTCCTTATTATTCTTCGATTTCTGCGTCTTCTTCAGACCCTTCTTCATATTCAAGACTTTCGATGTATTCTTGAACTTTTTCGAATTCTTCATCATTATCAATAGTTTCAAAGAAAACTTCTTCGCCTTCTTCAGAGTATTTCATCAATACAACTTCAGGTTCTTCTTCTCCTGCGTGGTCAGCTTCAACCAAAAGCGCGTATTGTTTGTCTTCAAATTCAATTATATCGTATAATTCACATTTGATTACAGTACCGTCATCATCAGTAATTTCAATAATGTTTTCTTCATCAATAGCCATGTTTTTTCTCCTTAATTTGTGCGTGCCAGATATTGTTCCAGTATAATACAAGCACTTTCAATATCAACCAGTCCTTTATCTTTTTTAAAGTCTATTTTTTTATTTCTAAGGTTTTCTTCTGCGGCATCAGAGGTTAATCGCTCATCTTCAAAAATTATTTCATAATCCTTGATTTTAGATGCAAATGCTTCGCAGTTTTCTGCCTGAAATCCTTTTGTTCCATCCATATTAAATGGCAGCCCGACAACTATTTTTTTTACGTTGTTTTCTTTTGCAATTTTATATATTGAGTCTAAAGCTTTGGCTTCCGGTTCTCTTGAAATATAGGAGTGACCGGTTGCCATCATTAGCAGATAATCGCTTAATGCGATTCCGATTCTTTTTGTTCCTATGTCAAGTGCCATAACCTTATACATTGTGTACCCACTTATCTTCAATATATTTGATTTTATCGTCTATTTCATCATGAGTCAAGTTATTATTTTCAACATCCTTGTTATATTTTACAAACATTAAGTACTCATAGATACTTCGTTTGAGGATGCTTGTTAATAATTCAGCGAAAACCTCATTATTTTGCGATAATCCGTAGATTTGCAGTGCTTCATCTTCTTTGCCTATTGCAAATTTAATATATGCGGCTGTCAGAAGTTTTTTAAACCAGGACTTTTTTTCATCTTGATAAAATACTTTATCAAGGTTTTCTTTGATTAAATCATCAAGATTTTTAGTTGTTTTTAATTCTTTTAATACAGCCTCAAACTCGTCGCTGTATTTGTAATCCAAAAACCAGTGAGCTGAAATTTTCATATCAGAAAGCTTATCAATAATTGAATTGTCAACTTTTGACGGGATAACTTGTTCTGTTAAAATTTGGTCTATCGGTTCAATATCAAAATCTATATCGACTAAAAGGTTCTTCCAGCAAACATATTCATAAGGCAGTTTCCAGGTGTTTTTGTTATTTTGTATAGTTGTTAGTTCTGCATTATATAAAATTGTTTTGAATGATTCAGGGTTAATATCGACTGTTTTTTCATCACGCAGAAATCTTTCCAGTATTTTAGAACACTCAAATTTTGAGATTTCAAAAAACCCAAAACAATCCCTGATTCCTGTATCTACATTTATAACAATAGACACAAATCTTATTTTTTCATCTGCTGTAATTCTTGTGAAAATAAGCGCCATATCTCCGTGTCCGTCAGGATATGTTGCATAGAATTTGTATGGTTTGCTGTCAGAAAGAATTTTTTTGTAAAATTCTTTTGTATTATCCTCTCTCATTCCTGAAATTTTTATTGTTGACAGACTTTTTTTAATTAATTGTAAAAGCTCTCCGCTTGCAAGATGCTGCATTTGTTCAAGCACATGCAAAGCAAGCTGGGATTTTGTATCTCCAAGAATTTTAAGAGCTTCTCTGCCTGCTGCGCTGTCCGGTTCGGATACAAAAACAGGAATTAAAATATTAGCAAGTGCGTCTGATGAAAAATCCTCACTAAAGGAGTTTAAAAGGGTTATTTTATCCTGTACCCTGATTGAGGCAAGAAAATCCATAAAATCGATTTGAATTTCGGGGTTGATTACGGCTGTGTTTAGCAGCTGTTTTGTGTTCGCATCAAGCAGGCTTTGGGCATCATCAAGATACTCTTCACAGGTTTCATATGACCAATCGGCATCTAGTTCTCTTAATAAATTTAATATTGTTATTTTAGCTTCAGTTTGTAAGGTTTGATTTTTTAGGGTTTCCCATAATTTATTTATCAATTCTTTTTGCGGAACAAAATGCTCAAGCATAAAACATATTACGGGAATCTTATCCGCATTAGCGTTTGCCAGTTCTTTTAATAAAACTTTAGAAATAACTTTTTTGTTTTTCTGCAAGTCAAGCAATTCAAAATCATCTATACAATTTTGTATATCATTAACTGAATTAATCTTTCCGAGTAATTCAGTTATTGCTGATTTCAATTCAAACGGGTTAAGCTGCTTGGTTGTCATTTCAGGCTATCTCGCTTTCCCCCAGAATGCATCTAAAATATGCTGGGCTTCGGCTGATGGCATTCTATCTTGCAATATTAAATATTGAACGGCAATCATTGCGCATTCAGAGCAAATGTTCACCCCCGGGCCTTTGACCATTTTTATTACTTCGGTATTTGGTCTTCCGCAGAAACTGCAGTGTACCAATTCGGAATTTTTTCCGCCGTTTTCATCCTGTTGTTTTTCTTCTGCAATAGATTTTTTCTTTGCACCCAGGCTGACAACTTTGTCATCTGACATATAAATTCTCCTTTTTTACAAATCTATTGTAACTTAAATTAATTAAATTTGCTATATTTTTATTATTAAATTATAATTAGTTTAACATCAGCTTAACATGATTTTGAAGAGGGGTATAAATGAAAAAAGTTGTTTTAATTGCCAGTATTCTGTTTGTAGCCGTTGCATCCACTGCTTGTATAAATAATTTGGCTGTTCAGGATCTGAATAACAAGGCGAAAGTTTACGCGGATAAAGGGGATTACACCCAGGCAATTGAAAGGCTGAAATCAAGTATAGACCTTGATCCGTCTATATTTGAAACTCATTATAACTTAGCGGTTGTCTATACAAAGGCGGAAGATTATATTAACGCGGTTGAAGAATATAAAAAAGTTATTGCAATGAAACCGGATATGGCTGATTCTTATTATTCGCTGGCAACTGCAGAAAATAATCTTGCTGTTGATTTAGAACAAGGTAAAGTCAGACTAAATGAAAATGATGCTTTGTATGTTCCAAAAGCTGATGATATAAGCTTTGACGAGAAAGTTAAGTTAACAGATAAAGAAAAAGATATGCTTGAAGATCTTTATGAGGCTGCGGTTGAAAATTATGAAAAATATTTGGAATTGAGCCCGAATGCTTCTGATAAAGCTGATGTAGAAGCTCAGATTAAAAAGATTGAAGAGCACCAACCAACAGAAAAAAGTCCGGATAAGGAATAATGTTTGTAATACCAGCCCCTGAAGCAATTTCTTTTACTGTTTTTAATATTCCGATATACTGGTACGGAATTACTATGGCGCTTGCTATTTTTACTTCAATGGTTGTGGGAAATAAGCTGTATAATCTTGTAAATCTGCAAATTCGCCGCGATGTAATTATTGAATATGCCCCATTGATAATTGTAACGGGAATTGTTTGTGCCAGATTGTATTTCTGTCTTTTAAATCATAATTATTATCTTTCTCACCTTGGAGAAATTCTTGATATCCGCCAGGGTGGTTTATCTATCCATGGAGCTTTAATAGGCGGGGTTGCAAGTCTTATTTATGTTGCAAAAAAATGTAAAATTTCTGTTATGTCAATTTTGGATGCTATGGGCTGTGCTACAATTCTTGGGCAAAGTATAGGCCGCTGGGGAAATTATTTTAACTCTGAAGCCTACGGTCTGCCTGTAAAAGGTCAAGATTGGGGGCTCTTTGTTCCGGAAAGCAAGAGAGTTTTTGAATATGCGGATTTTTCATTGTTTCATCCTGCTTTTTTATATGAAAGTATATCTGATTTGTTTGCGTTTGGTCTGCTGTTGCTTATATTGCTTAAATTCGGAAAAAGATACCGCGGACTGGTGCTATTTTCATATTTAGTTATTTATTCTGTTATTAGATTTTTTATTGAACAAATACGTGTTGACAGTGCTTTAAATCTCGCTTCAATACCTGTTGCTGAACTTGTTTCTATTGTTTTATTTTTTGTAGGGATTTTAGGTATTTTAATAACTTTATTTAAAAATAAATAATATTCATATACTTTATATATCTTAATAATTTGCAGATTTATGGCAATTAACTTATAAAAAATCTCTTTATATATAAGTGAAGTCTACGAGGAGATTCAAAATGCCTGAAATTAGTTTATGTTTATTTGTCTCAATGGTTCAAGCTTTTTCCAAAAGAGGATAAGAATTTGAGAGAAAAAATTCTTGAATATGAACAAAGAACTCAGCAGGATATGGCTCAAAACCGCTTGAAATTGTTTTCTGAATACGGGTATGACAGCGAGTTTGATAAAGCTTTAACCTGGTAGTCAAAAAAAGGACAAGACCGTAAGGTCTTGTCTTTATTTTTATTAGACTCAATTAATAAAAATACTTTTGTTATTTTTTTACTTCAACTTTTAAAATATCGTTAATTGTAGCGATAACAGCTCCGATAATTGCACCGGTTACGAGGAAGAATCCTGTAGGTCTGATGTGTTTTGTTATCAGATTGTAGGCACTCATGCATTGTTTTGCTGTTTGTTCCGCAACTTCGGATGAGGCTTTGCAAACTCTTTTAAATTCCAAAACTTCAGCCGGATTTTTTTCTTGTATATTCTTTATTGCTTTGCGGATACTTGAGTGTTTTACATGATCACCTTCTTTTAATCCGTCAAACATTTTTACAAACTCATCTTCAGCCAAAGAGCATTTATCTTTGTTTCTGATGGAATTTACATATTTTGCAGTTCTGAAATTATATTCGGTTTTTTGGTTATTAATTTTATTCCGAACTTTAACATATTCATCTGTAGACTTTTCATCAGGAGTCAGCGGATATGCATATTTTGTTACAAAGCCTGCAGCAGCTCCTATTGCGGCTCCTTTTGCTAATGGAGCCAATACGCTGTGTCTTCTATCATTACTTTGTATTGCTTCTACTTTCATTGCCTTATCCTCTATTTTATTTACAATACGGCATTTAATTAAGTTTTTGTACTTAATTCTTTTCTATGGAAGAGTCTGCACTTAAATATTCTAAACGGACATAAAATTGCCTGAATAAAACTGAGTAATCATACTCTTATTTTGTATGTATTGCATTATAAACTAAAGTTATTTCTTTGTCAATACTCTTATTAAGTTTAGTAAAAGCATAACGCCAACAAGTGCAAGGGTTAGGAAAAAGTCATATTTAATAGCATTGTGACTGGCAAATAAGCAAGCTAAACCCCCGGCTAAAATTGCCACTGATGTTAAGATTACAACTGTTTTTTTCTGGGAAAATCCGGCATGTAACAGTTTGTGGTGAATATGTTCTGCATCTGCAACAAAAGGTGATTGCCCTTTACTTATTCTTCTAAGGCTTGCGTATGTGATATCAATAATTGGCACAGCTAAAACTACAAAGGGTAATAAGATTGCTAATGTTGCAACTTTCATAACTCCTGTGATTGAGATAGCCGCGAGCAAAAATCCTGCAAATAATGCTCCGCTGTCTCCCATAAATATTTTTGCGGGGTTAAAATTGAAAGTTAGAAAAGCAAGCATTGATCCTGCAAGAATAAAGCCGATTAGGGCGCTTATAGGGTTTGGCGGGCTTAGCGTGATTGCAAGGATTGCCAAAGTTATAGCGTTAACTGTTACAACAGAACCGGCAAGCCCGTCTACCCCATCAATAAAGTTTAATGCGTTTGAAATTCCGACAATCCATAAAAGGGTAATCGGATATGAAAACCAGCCTAAATCTATTCCGCCGAAAAACGGAACACTGTTTATCTGTACCCCCAGTAAATATACGATTGTTACAATTGAAACCTGGATAAATAATTTGAATTTAGCGCCAAGACAGTATATATCATCTATTAAGCCGAGTAAAAACATTAAAGAACTGCCAAGCAAAATTCCTGACATTAGTTTTCCATAAGGATAATAACTTAGTAGTACCAAACATAAAAAAGTCAGCATTGTACTTGCCCAAATTGCAACTCCGCCAATTCTGGATATTGGAGTTGTATGAATTTTTCTTTCATTTGGAAGATCAACCAAACCTTCTTTTTTAGAAAAATTTATAACCATAGGAACCAGGAATACCCCGAAAATATAGGCTATTATGGTTCCGATAATTTGAGAATGTGCTAACTTAATAATTATAGTAATGCTCCTTGTTTTTACTTACTGTATAATGGGTATTTTTTGCATAATTTAAGAGATCTTTCTCTCAAATTGTTCAGTGCAATTTCATTATCTGATGAAAATACTGCAGATGCAATAATTTTTGCAACTTCTGTCATATCTTCTTCCTTGAAACCTCTTGTCGTAACTGCAGGTGTCCCTAATCTGATACCGCTTGTTACAAACGGACTTTGCGGATCGTTTGGTACAGTATTTTTGTTTGCTGTAATTCCAACAAGTTCAAGAACATTTGCCATATCTTTACCCGTTTTTCCGGTTCTTCTCAAATCTAATGTCATAAGGTGATTTTCAGTCATTCCGCCTACAATATCTAAACCTTCATCCATCAAGCCTTGAGCTAAAGCTTTAGCATTTTTTACAATTTGCTGTGCATATTCTTTAAACTCAGGTTGAGAAGCTTCAAGTAGTGCTACCGCTTTTCCTGCTATAATATGTTCCAAAGGTCCGCCTTGAAGTCCAGGGAATACAGCCTTATCAATATCTTTTGCAAATTGTTCTTTGCACATAATGATTCCGCCTCTTGGTCCGCGTAATGACTTGTGGGTTGTTGTTGTTACAAAGTCACAATACGGAGCCGGTGACGGGTGAATCCCCGCAGCTACAAGACCGGCAATGTGAGCAATATCTGCCAGTAATAATGCTCCAACTTCATCTGCTATTTCTTTAAACTTTTTGAAATCAATTACTTTTGAATAGTTACTTGCACCGCAGATTATGAGCTTTGGTTTATGTTCAAGTGCCATTTGCCTTACGTTTTCGTAATCTATTTCTCCGTTTTCATTGATTCCGTAGCTTTTGACATCAAAATATAAGCCTGAAAAATTAACAGGAGAGCCGTGTGACAGGTGACCGCCGTTTGATAAATCCATGCTTAGAACTCTATCGCCAGGTTTCATTGTTGCCATAAAAACTGCCATATTAGCCTGGGCACCACTGTGAGGCTGAACATTGGCATGATCCATATTAAACAATTCACAAGCTCTTTTTTGTGCTATTTCTTCAATTATATCAATATACTCGCATCCGTTATAATATCTTTTATGTGGCTTGCCTTCTGCATATTTGTTTGTCAAAACACTCCCGCAAGCTTCCATAACAGCAAGCGATGTGCAGTTTTCACTTGCGATTAATTCAATAGTTTCTTGTTGTCTTTTTAATTCTAATTCTATTTGCTGCGCAATCTGCGGATCTATTTTTTTTATATTTTCCAGATTCATACACTCTCCCTTTTTTATTTTAATTATACTTTCAAATCAGATTTGCGCAAGTTTATTAATTTATTTTGGCAGGTGGATTGTTTTCCTTTAATTTTTCGATAATAAAATCAATATTTCTTGACATAACGGTATATGTTCCCTTTTGTGAATCTATTATGCAAGCATTTAGCATGCATTCTTCTGTTTTTTCTAGTAGTTCTTTTAAATCTTTAGGGATACCAGTGTCAAAAAAGCAGGCATCTGCTTTTTGGGCTGTTCCATATTCTATTTCTAAATTTAATTTTTCGTTTTCCCAATTTTTGTAAGGGATATATTTGTAGTTTAAATTTTCGGCTTTTGTGTATTGTTTTGTTAAATTTTTATAAAATTTATTTCCCATATTTTTTTCTACAGTGAGTGGATCGTATCCATATGTAAAAACTTTATTTTTAGAGTTATAGATATCTTCAAATGCATGATATTTTTTAGAAACTTTTTGGATATTTGCAGGTAATTCCTCTGTTTCTATGATTGGTGTATTTTTTATTTTGTCAAGTATTTCTCTGTGCATTTTTTGGTATTTAGATTCATGATTAGCAATGATAACAAGTACCGCAAATATCGCAATAATTATAATTGTAAGTTTTTCCATTATACCTAGTTTCATAAAGCTCTCCTTGTTTTATATTATATGATATTTTTTTTTAAGTTTTAGTATTTTTTCATAAGATTTTTGAATATTATTTTGTAGTTCTTTATCAATTATAGCTTTTTGATAAATTTTTTCAATAAGGTAAAATGTTTTTTCATCTGAAAATCTGTAGATAAACATATTTAATCCGGCTTTTATTCCCATAATGCAAGCATCAATTTCCCCAAAGGCAGCAACCCCTTTCATTACCATATCATCAGAGATTATAACCCCTTCAAAATTCAGTGTATTTCTAAGATAGGATAGGGCATTTTTGCTTAGTGATGTCGGGATTGGTGAAGTTGGTTCAAAACACTTGCAGTGCAGGTGTGCTGCCATAACCATATCTGCCCCGTTTTTTATTGCATATTTAAATGGTCTGATATGAGTTTTTTCCATTTTGCTAAGAGATAAATCAATTTTTGGAAGGGTCAGGTGGCTGTCAGAATCTGCATCACCGTGTCCGGGGAAGTGTTTTACGCAAGGGATAATATTATTTTTTTTGTAAACTGCAGATACAACTTTTTCACCGCTAATAACATCATCTGGATTTGATGAGAATGCTCTTTCTCCGATTATTGGGTTATTAGGGTTTGTGTTTGTGTCGATACAGGGTGCAAAGTTTAAATTTATCCCGTATGTTTTTAACTCTTGTGAGATTTCTTCGGTTTGTTGTTTTAAAAAAGTTTCTCCTTTTTCGTATGCAAATTTTGCAGAAAGATATTTTTTCCCGTTGTGGATATTTTCAGTGCGCTCGACTCTTCCGCCTTCTTGGTCTATCGATAGAAATGGCGGTATTATACTCTGTTGTTTAATTTCTTCTGTTAATTTTTTGAATTGTTCGGGTGCTGCTATATCTTTTGTAAAAAATATAACCCCTCCAAGTCCTGACTTTAGCGCCTGTTTGTAATATCCGCCCTCAAGCCCAAGGATAAACATTTGATATAGTTGTTCTTTTAAATCTGCCATTTTATCCTTCATAAGTCAAGCTGAAAACTTCTGTTAAATCAAGTAGCCTGCCGGTTTTTATAACTTCATTTATTTTGTTATGGATTTTTTCTAAATCTTCACTTCCTGGAATTTTAAAGCCTGTTGGCAAAAGCAGGTCGTTTGTTGTTTTTGTGTTAACAAAACCACAGTTTAGAGTTAAAAATTCCTTGTAAAGTTCTATTATTTTAATATGCAGCGGATTAATTTTGTAGTTTTCTCCAATATAATATTTTGCATCTTTTTTTAGTTTTTCAAAATATTCTATTGAATAATCAGCTTCTTCAACTGTTTCTTCTTTATTATAGGTGTCGCCAAGGCAAGGATTTCCTTCTATTTTTACGTTACCTAATGATTTTATATAAACTGCCCAAAGCAGACTGCCAAGACAAAAACCTGTGTTATTTTCCGTCATTTTTATGAGCTGGGGATATAACATTTTAAATTTTAGTTTTTTTTGTCCGAAATTTTTAAACTGATTTATTGCGGCAAGCATATATTCTACATTTATTGATAAGATTGTTGTATGCTGGGCATATCCGGGGTCAAATAAGACTGATTGTTCTGTTGTATTTGTCATTTATAACACCTCTGATTTTTTATTTTTCTTTTTTAACACTTTGTCTTGATATTTCTTATCATATTGGAATCTTGTTCCGTTGACAAAACTTTTAACAACTCCGTTTGCAAAAGTCCTTCTGGCAGACCAGTATGATGTGTGAGCAAACAGTGCAGGACGTTTTGACCAGATTGATGAATTGTCATAGATAACTCCTGTCGGGTTTTCTATTTTTAAGCCTATTCTTTCTTCTAGTTGTTCTATTGTAAGATTTCTGCTTGATGGGAAACCCAGCGGATCTTCTCTAAAATTAACAGTTAGGAAATATATTCCGTTTTCGAGAATATATTTTGACATATATTTGTTATAGAAATTGATTTCATAATTTGGGTCTGCAATATCTGAATAGAACAGAGGAATTGGGCTTGCAAAATTCACAACTCCACGCACATATCCTTGTGGGGCACAGTATTCATCGGTCATTTCATCCATTTTTAAGTAATTTTGTCTTAACTGTTCGGAGTTCTGGTTAAGAACAAGATGACCTGTATTTGTTAGAACTCCTATATTGCCTTTATCATAGGAAAGTGCTGATAGGCATGTATTTTTTTGTGGATTTTCTTTGACAAAGTTTATAAGTTCTTCGTCTGCTTGTAATACTGTAAATAAACTTTCCAGATTGATATAAGGAAGTTTGTGCAGTAAATATTGATATGTTACAAAGGTTCCTGCCGAGTATCCGTATAGTATAACATTATTACCGTTTTGGGCTTGTTTTTTTACATCTTCATTTAAGCTGTCTAAAATCGGTAACATATTATGAGTTTTTTGAACCCAGATTGCATCGTGCATATATTGGGTTAAAAGACTTCTTATTTCATAGGCCAGAGTTGAGCTGAAAGCTTTTGAAATATTTAACCTGTCTTTAACAAAATCTAAATCTGTTTTGCTGTTATAGCCCCAAAAAAATATTTGCGGGGTTTCTTCTATAACCAGCTTGTTATCTTTTGTCCATTTTTTTATTGTGGAATTTTTATCAAACTTCTTTTTCATAACCGGGTGAAGTTTGTTAACTCCTTTTATATACCAATCTTTCATTTTTTTGTCGTTGTTATTTGAACCGTTGATATATAAAAATGTCAGGTTTGTAGTCTGCGCAGGTACTGTAAGCTGCATTGTTAAAATTGCCAATGCTGTCAATAATATCTTTTTCATCATAGAAAAAGTGTATCACAATCTTTTTTTCTTAACCAGATTTTTACAATATCGTAATTGTATGATAAGCTTTGAGTATGAAAGATTTTTTAATTGGTCTTTTAGACTGGATATATAAGAAAAGGTGTTATTTTTGCAAAAGTTCTCAAGAATCTGTAAAAATGTGTTCAAAATGTTTTGACGAATTGGAATTTTTGCCTGCAGAAATTAGCAGAAGGGTTTTTAAATGTGACATATACTGTGCCGGAGTTTATTCAAAAAATCTTCAAAAGATGATTAGAGGTTTGAAATATCATGGGCAAAGGGATCTTGCTTACTATCAGGCAAAATTTATGTATCAATATTGGCAAAGGATAGGGTTTGAAGGTGAATTTCAGGTTGTGCCCGTTCCGATATTTCCAAAACGCAAGAAGCAGAGAAAATATAATCATATGGAGCTTGTGGCTGTTGAATTTTGTAAAATGACAGGTTATGATGTTAATTTAGATTGTATAAAAAGAATAAAAGATACAAAGCCGCAGTATAAGCTAAATAAATCCCAGCGGATGATGAATTTGTCAAAAGCCTTTGAGGTTGATAAATCAAAGCTTTTACAGGATAAACGTATATTAATAATTGATGATATTTGTACAACCGGTTCGACTTTTGAAGAGATGATAAAAGAGTTTAATAATGCGGGAGTTTTTGATATAACATGTTTTGCGACAACAACACCGTGGGAAGGCTAATTTATTATGATAATTTCAGAATTTGCAAAATATTTACAGGAACATAATGACGAGCTTTTAACACGGAAAACAACTCCGCTGCAATTGCTGCACGAATGGTTGAAATCTGTTATCAATAAAAATCCTAAAAACAATATTGATAAAATTGTTCACCGTGAAATTATGTATTGTGAAAACCCTGAAGGCGATTATTTGATTGTCGGTAAATCTGACAGTGGCAGAGTTTTGGTATCAGCGTTAATAAAATTTGCAAAAAGTTTTGAAAATTATAATCATGCTAAATGGGTTCACATAACAGAGCAAGCTCTTTATAGAGCTGATAGCTAGTTTATTATTTTATTTCGTTGACATTGAGCTTCTTGAACAAATTTTTTTCTTTCGTATTTATTATATAACTGGGTATGCTTCCTGGGAGTACACCGGCAGCAATGATTACAAATCCAAGAATTGTGTAGTCTAATTGAAGGTTTTTGTTGAGATATTTTATTCCAAGACCAAGTGCGACCCCGATACCGGCAAGAGCACTGAGTCCTACTGTGATAAGTTTGTTTTTTTCAGACTTTTTGATTTTTGTTACAAATTCATCGGTATTTTCTTGCGGAACAATAAAGCTTCTGCTTATTTTTTGATTAGATTTTCCATTAAGAGTTGTTTCATTATATAATGAAACTTTGTTATTGTTGCTATTTGGAATTTTTACAATTTCTACCTTTAGAGTCATGCTTACCTATTATTTTGTGTTAATAATAAAATACAAACAAAGTAAAAATTGCTTCTGGTGGATATTTTGTGTTATATATGTTAATATAAGTTCTGGTAAGGGGTTATATGTATGCAAGGAAATCCTAAATACAAAATCAATGGTCAAAATAATGAAATTCTTTTTATCAAAGATGGTAAACCTTGTATTGATGAAATTGTAGATGGTTTAAGTATTACTGTTAATGGGAATAACAATAGGGTTGTAATTGAACTTCCTGTGAATTTTGTAAGTACGGCAGTGGTTATGGACGGTGATAATAACAAATTTTCACTAAAAACTACAAAACATAGAACAATTCGTCATACAACATTTGGAATGGAAGGTGGATCTGAAATTTCTGTTGGGTCAGGGCTTTCTGTATATAGAGATGTTCATATTGTTGCAAAAAACGGTAAAAATATTTTAATTGGTGATGAGTGTATGTTTGCCCGTGAAATTATGATTAGAAACAATGATGGGCATGTTATTCTTGATCGTAAAACAGGTGAGCTTTTAAACCCGCCGGAAGATATTATTATTGGCAACCGGGTTTGGCTTGGAATGCGTGTTATGGTGTTTAAAGGGTCGAAAATCCCTGATGGTTCGGTTGTTGGAGCCGGTTCTTTAGTTAATAAAAAATTTGATGAAGAAAATATTTTGCTTGCGGGTTCTCCTGCCAAAAAGATTCGTTCCGATATTGAATGGCGTAGAGAAGATTTTGCGAAATATATTAAAAATAACGAAGAAGTTTAGTTGAGTTTGTTTAGTCTAATGTAAAGATTATTTTAAAAATACCCAAAAGAGTATGTTTATGCTACAATGAAGGCAAGGAGTACAGACTGGAGGGTAGAGTATTGACTCAGCAAAATATGTTTGATCACGGGAAAATTGTTCCTGTAAATATAAGAGAAGAGATGAAGCGTTCATATATTGATTATGCGATGAGTGTAATCGTGGGACGTGCGTTGCCGGATGTCCGTGACGGGTTGAAACCTGTACACAGACGTATTCTATACGCTATGAATGAATTGGGTATGTACCCGGATAAGCCGTTTAAAAAATGTGCGCGTATTGTTGGTGAAGTTCTTGGTAAATATCACCCGCATGGTGACAGTTCTGTTTATGAAGCTCTTGTTCGTATGGCGCAAGATTTCTCTACAAGATATCTAATGGTTGACGGGCATGGTAACTTTGGTTCGGTTGATGGTGACGGGGCTGCTGCAATGCGTTATACAGAAGCTCGTATGCATAAAATTACTCAATCAATGCTTGCTGATATTGATTGTGAAACGGTTGAATTTGAACCAAACTTTGACGGTTCTTTACAAGAGCCTTCTGTGCTTCCTGTCCGACTTCCAATGTTGTTGTTAAACGGGGTTTCTGGGATTGCTGTTGGTATGGCAACAAATATTCCGCCTCACAATCTGCGTGAGGTGATTCATGCTGTCGTAAAAATTATCGACAACGAAGTGCTAGAGGATCGTGGGACAGATATCGAAGAACTTTTGAGTATTGTAAAAGGTCCGGATTTTCCAACCGGAGCGATGATTCTTGGAACAACCGGAATTAACGAAGCTTACCGCACCGGACGTGGAAAAATCAGAGTACGCGCAGTCACAGATATTGAGACGCTT
>OHQR01000132.1_pt1 | contig 55937 bp, 44 predicted proteins | sample 1578191 | NCBI WGS metagenome assembly OHQR01 (sample SAMEA3879577, study PRJEB24766) | human gut metagenome | biome: human-associated habitat; feature: feces | place: USA | collected 1985/1987 | reverse complement strand
AACGCTCCTATACCTCCACAGGAATGATGCTGAAGCAAACCGATGCCAGGGGCAATATCATGACAATAGAATCCGACTTAGCTGGGCGTGCTGTTCAGACAACAGATACAGCTGGCAACATGACCATTATTACCTACACTCCTTGCTGTGATGCGCCAGCCAGTATTACCAATGCTCTGGGAGACACTGCCCGCTATTCCTATGACATCCGCGGCAGAAAGATTGCTGAATATGGCACTGCCATCCAACCGGCATGCTTCTCTTACGATGACAACGACCACATGATTACCCTAACCACATTCAGGGTGAACCAAGGGGATATTACTTCCGATCCTTCCAACCGAAACGACGGAGACACCACCACCTGGCTCTACGACACGGCTACGGGACTGGAACTGAAGAAAACCTATGCCGACGGCTCCTGTGTTTCTAGAACCTACGACAGACTCAATCGCCTGGAAACACTCACCAAGGCCAGAGGCATTGTCTCTACTTATACCTACGCTCCTCTCACTGGAGAACTCATCTCAATCACTCATAGCGATAGTACTCCAGAATGGGATTTTGCCTACAACCACCTTGGTCAAATGGTTTCCGTTTGCGATATCTCAGGAACCAGAGAAATCTCTTATGACGCCTATGGAAGAGCTCAGCAAGAAACTTCCTTTGGAACCGTAAAAAATTGTCTCCAGGAAGAATACGATACCTTTGGACGTTCCTGCGGGTACCGTCTGATGCTGGGTACCCGCACCGTGCAGCACTCCCATCTTGACTATGATCATAAAGGTGCCATTATCAGGATGAATTTGGAAGGTCTGGATACTCCTTTTACTTGGGAGTATGACGAAACAAACGGCTTCCTCAACCAATTATCCTACCCTAACGGTATGGTCCGCAAGAATACCTACCATCCCACACTCAACCTCATTACCTCCATCGAATATGAGAACTCCGGGAATAGAGCCCCAGTTGCCGGACATGCCTATCAGTATGACAAACTAATGCGTCCAATTCAGCGTAAAGATTCTTGGGATGCAATCACAACGACAACAATAAGGGACTTCATCTACAACAGTAAGAGTGAGCTCATCCATGACCAGTTCCAGGAGAAAGGAACCTTTGTCTACCAGTATGACAACATCGGCAACCGTAAAATAGCCCAGGATTTAGAGGAAGAAACATCCTACAATGCCAATCAGCTTAACCAGTACACGGATATTGTCGAACCAAAGGATTCTTTCCAGCCCCTCTATGATGAGGATGGTAATCAAACCAGAATTAAAACTTCTACAGGAATCTGGAATGTTTGTTATGATGCCAATGACCGAGCAGTCTCCTTCACCAGCGAAGATGGTTATACTTTAGTAGTTTGCAATTACGATTATATGGGACGCCGCTTTGAAAAGAAAGTAATAGTCAACGGAACATATATCAGCCATACTTATTATTTGTACCGAAACTATCTGCAAATAGCGGAATTGGACGTGATGCAACCGGTCCCCATTCTGGTGAAAAGCTATTTATGGGAGCCAACGGAACTGGAAACTACGCACATCTTAATGATGACATTCCAGAAAGAGAACGTGACAGAAATTAAAGAACATCTATATTTTATGTATGATATTCTGAAAAATGTCACCTCTATTTTCGACGGATTGCAAACACGGAGAGCTCGCTATGAGTATACTCCCTTTGGTGCCCCTCTGACAATGGAAGGAGATATGGCCCAAAACAACAAATTCCGTTTTTCCTGTGAGTATGAGGATGATGAATTAGGACTTATTTATTACAATTATCGGCATCTCAACCCCTTAACCGGCAGATGGATTAATCGTGATTCCATTGCTGAACAAGGTGGATGGAATTTGTATACTTTATGTATGAATTCTCCGATTCTAAAATATGATATATTGGGAAAATCAGCTTCTGGATGGGGAGGAGGTATTAGCTTTGCATTATGGCTTGCTTGTGCTGCACATGCTTTTATAAAAGCATGGTTTCATAGTACTAAAGATGATAAATTTAAGCATTGCTATGCAACCTGCCTTATTTCTACGAATTGTGGGAAATGGACAGCAGTAGGAACAGGTACGGCAAAAGAAGTAGCAGATCTTCTCACTGCACAGGTTGAAAATTGGTGGGGAAGCATTTCCGATGCTCAGTTAGGAAGAGTCATAGCTGACTCTCTAAAAGATTTGGAAGCTGATCTAGCTTGCCTTAACGAAGGAAGTTCTAAAGATTGCGAATGTTGTTGTAATATAAAAATTAAACGTCTATTTCATAGTTAATATTATAAAATATGAGCTTAAAAATAAGTAACTTGTGTTTCATTTATATGATTTTCAACTCCGTTTTAATCTTTTTTCCTATAATTGAAACACAGCCAGAATCATATTATCACGAAGATATTAATTTATCTCTCATCTATATTATTCCACTAATATTTGGATTTTTTATTATTTTCACAGAAAATTTAATATTCAAAAATATTGTAAAACGGAAAAACATCATTAAAAAAACGATTATTTTTATAATTTCCTTTATATTAGTTATTACACTCGTCAACTTATTACAATATGACGATAATATGTATTATTGGTTAATGGCTCCTACTGGTCAAATAATAATGTATTCCCATATTTTTATGAGAATAAATTTTAACTAAAAAATAATGGATATCATCATATAAAAATTCATCTTTAGTTATTTATTTTTCTCTTCAACAAGCAAAATAAAATTCCTACCAAAATAATAATTTAAAAAATCGGAATTATGTAGAATAATCTTGTTGGAATGTTGCATTGGTGCTAACGCTGATATTCGGTAATAAATTGGCAGGAGAGGCAGCCAAAACGACTGATACAAGACTAAAGTAAATAGTTCCTTTAAAAAATTATCCCGTCCATACTTTTTTTGAATTTTAATACTTTTGAATATGAAGTATTATAATTAAATAAAAAATATGTGGCGGGATGATAATCTTTAAATCTAACAACTTTTACTAGAATATGATAATTACTGGAATCATATCATTATTGGCGACATTTTTTATTATAAGATATGCTAAAAAATCCCGGCTGCCCAGAGAGGAATGGATAGCTCTTTGTTCCATTCTATGTGTATGTGCGTTAATCATTGTTGCGACAAATTCCTATTTTTTATATATAGCTATTACATGCGTCATTATTTTATTTTCCGCCTCTTTTATTTTTGATCATAAAAATTTCGACAAGCTTAAAAATGAATTTAACGAAAAGAAAAAATCCTCCGATAACTGTCAGATAGTGCAGGTAGTTGGAGAAATTTCAACATCGTCATGGAAGAAAGAGACGGATGTTTCCATGCATTTTGAGAACAATCATATCAGCATTGGAACAGCAGTACCCTGTAAAGGATACGGATATGAATTTGCTTTTTGGAATAAGGCTGGAGAATGCTGCAGTCTGATTAAAACAAAGTCCAGATACGCCTTTCCGTATATTTACCTCTTGTGTTCGTACGAACTGGTAAAAGGCGAACAACAATTGTTAAATATTAAAAATTTAAATAGAAAAAAATAATTGTCAAAACTAAGTCAGGCGATACATGTACCGTAAAATTATATAGGAGAAAACTAACTATTGCCAGTTCCAAGGGTTATCAGGCTGAAATATATTTATTGTACGAAGGCATACTTATTGAGTGTGATGAAAATCATATTGAAACTAATGCATGCCTGAGCTATTTTTTGTGGCTTATCATCTTTGGAAGCAGAAGGCAAAGAGGCAATTAGTGCATGCAAACGACGCAGATGTAAAACAGAGAATTTCTGATTACCCACGCCAGTCCTCATATCATTTTCATCCGGTGTTCCTGTTCTGACGGAAGGGAACCCGACAGGATAGGCCAATATTCTTTTCCCTTTCAAAAACAGACCTTTCCCTAATAAAAAATGCCTTTTTCAAGCGTATGTCTTTAAAGTCGAACTGGCAGCTTGCCTTCCCCCTGGAATAGGCAAAGAATAGATCCCACTAATATCCGTTACGGCTTTATGGATGCCCCTCTTCTGATACCTGTCGTCATAATGGGAGTTTTCATCTTCCTCGGAATCATCCTTTCCATGGGAAAATGCTCCTTCCTGATCGCCGGCTACAATACATTGAGTCGGGAGAAAAAAGAACGGTACGATGAACGCGCCCTGTGCCGCTTCACCGGCAGGCTGATGTTTTTCCTGGCCTTCTGCATGCTGATCAGCATCATCAGCATCATTCTGGAAAGCCCCGTACTTCTTTCCATTGCCGTATTCCTCTTTGTAGTGAGTATCACATTCGCCATCATTTACGCCAACACCGGGAACAGGTTCAGAAAATAACGCACAAGCCTCCGGGCAGCGGAACATGTTCATTGACAGCAACTGCGCGCAGGGCTAGCATGGTTTCAACTGCTCTCGCCCCTATGAAACGGCCCATTTTTCTGTCTCTGTGCCTTCTTCCGGTCCTGGTAATCATTGCCCTTCTCTTGTCCATTCCCTGCTGCACCAGGCTCTTCCAGCCCTGCGGTTCCGGCAATATTCCGGACACGGAACAAACGGAAGAGCATTTGAGAATGCATGTGTTCCACCTGGCGGACACCATCGGGGAACGCAACGCCTACAAGGAAGGAACCATGGAACGCTCCGCCCAATACATTGAACAGGCCCTCTCCGGAATGGGTTATAACGTCACGCGACAGGTCGTTCACATTCCCCGGTCCGAGAAATACGGAGCCGTGCGCGACAAGACCGTGTACAACATCATCGCCACGAAAAAAGGCAGCTTCCCCAACGCGAAAACACTTATCATCGGCGCGCATTACGATACCAAAGTGGGCATGGACAACTGGCACGACCACGGCCCCGCAAGACCTTCCCGCACGGGAACGCCCGGAGCCAATGACAATGCTTCCGGAGTCGCCGCCCTGCTGGAAGTGGCCCGGATTCTGGCAGTCTCTGACACCCTTCACGACGTCTGTCTGGCAGCATATGCCAACGAGGAACCTCCTTTTTACCAAACCCCCGCCATGGGCAGCGTCGTGCACGCCAAATCCATCGCCGCCCGGCCGGGAAAGGACAAGGTCATCGGCATGATCGCCCTGGAAACACTGGGCTGTTATTCTCCGCGGGTGAACAAGAAGCGCAAGTCAGCCGTGGTCGCCGGGCTGGCGGGATTGCCGGACCGTTGCGACTATGTGGCTTTCCTGTCCACCAATACGGGGAAAAACTTCGCTCGTTCCTGTGCCGACGAGTTTGCCGCCCTGAGCCGGTTCCCGGTGCGTTCCGCCTCCTTCCCCTATTACACGAAGGGCGTTTCCTGGTCCGACGACTGGGGCTACATGAAGGAGGGCGTTCCCTCCTTTGCCGTTACGGATACGGCCTTCCTCCGCTGCGACGACTACCATGAAACCAGCGACACGGCCGAGAAACTGGACTATCCCCAGTTTGCGGAAGTCGTTCAGGGACTTGCCGGACTCATCATTTCCATTGCCAGCAAACCATGAACATTCCATCCCTTTTTTGCGCCGTCTCGCTGATTTTTGTTCCCGCCTCGTCCGGTGCGGATTCCTTTTCCGCCACTCTCAAAAAATTGCCCGCGGAATCCGGGAAGTCCTCCTTTGTCTCCAACTGGATTCCTCTGGAACTCAAGGCGGCGGACATGCAGGAAAAATACATTGATCCCACCAGGGTCACGGACGTGGGGAAAGCGCAAATGCAGTTTTATTTTCCCGCCGGGTGGCGCTCCCGGGACAAACGCCCGGCCCTGTGCATCTTTCCGGGCGGAGGCTACGCCCTCATGGCCATTGACAAGGAAGGCGCGCACATCGCCCGATGGGCGGCGGAGCATGGCATGGTGGGTGTGGTCGTCAAGTACCGCGTTTCCCAGGAAAACAATGCCATAGGCAAATTCCCCGGCCCCCTGCTGGATGCCCGGCAGGCCCTGCGCCTGACGCGCAAGCATGCCGGAAAACTCGGCGTCGATCCCGGAAAAATCGGCGTCATGGGCTTTTCCGCAGGAGGCCATCTGGCCGCCATGGCCGCTACACTGTGGAACAAGACACTTCCGGAAGAAGCGGACAATCCCCTCAGATCCGTCTCCGCCCGTCCGGATTTTGCCATGCTGATTTATCCCGTTATCACGATGGCCCCAAAAGATACTCATCCGGGCACGCGCAACAAAATCATCGGCTCCAAGCCCGACCCGTCTTTGGAAGAATTGTGCTCCTCCGAACGGCAGGTTACGCCAAACACGCCGCCCGTCTTCCTCGTTCACGCCCAGGATGACGGCGTAGCCTCCGCCAACAGCAAATTCATGGAAAAGGCCTGCCGGGACAAAGCAGTTCCCGTGACATTGCGCCTTTATTCCAAGGGAGGGCACGGCTACGGCATGGAGAAGCGCGGCAATCCAACCGACCGGTGGCCGGAGGACGCCGAAAAATGGCTTTCCGAACGGAAAATCCTGCCAGCCGACGCCTCGAGCCGCGGAACGGATAATACCGCGGAGGTGGATTCTTCCGGAAAGCGGGAGGAATGAACGGCATAGGTCCGGGCTGTGCCGCACCGCGGGGTTGACCGGAAACGGACCGGGTGATACTTTTTCCGGGCATGAGTGCGCCCGAAAAGAATTATAAAGACACCATCCTGTTGCCGAAGACCGGCTTCCCGATGAGGGGAGACTTGACGAAAAACGAACCCGTACGCCTGAAAAAATGGGAAGACACCGGGCTGTACGAACGAATTTTGTCCCGCAGGATAGAACAGGGCGCACCCCGTTTCCTCCTTCACGACGGCCCCCCCTTCGCCAATGGCGACGTGCACATGGGCACGGCCCTGAATAAAATTCTGAAGGATCTGGTCCTCAAGTCCAAAACCATGGCCGGCTATGCCGCCCCGTACATTCCCGGCTGGGATTGCCACGGCCTCCCCATCGAATTCAAGGTGGTGCAGAAGGCCCGCGACCTGGACGCCGCGGAAATCCGCCGCCGCTGCGTAGAATTTGCCAAGGGCTTCATCGACATTCAACGGACTTCCTTTCGCCGCCTGGGCGTTTTCGGCGACTGGGAGCACCCCTACCTGACGATGGACCCGGCCTATGAAGCCAACATCCTGCGTGTCTTCGCCAAACTGGTGGAAGACGGAGCCGTGTACCAGAGTCGCAAACCCGTGCAGTGGTCCTACGGCGCTTATACGGCCTTGGCGGAAGCGGAAATCGACTACAAGGAAAAGGTCAGTCCTTCCGTGTTCGTCCGCTTCCCGCTGCTGGACAATCCCCTGGGGCTGAAGGCTTCCATGGTCATCTGGACCACCACTCCGTGGACACTGCCCGCCAACGTAGGCATCGCCCTTCATCCGCGCTTCACGTATGTGGCCGGAAAATTCATGAAGGACGGCCAGACGGAAACCCTCATCATCGTGAAAGAGCTTCTGGATGCGTTCGCGCAGAAAACGGGCTGGGCCCTCACGGAAACCATCCGTGAATTCCAGGGGGCGGAACTGGAAAACTGCGAAGCCCGGCATCCCTTCCTCTCCCGCACGTCCAAAATCATTTTGGCGGATTTTGTCACGACGGACACCGGCACCGGCGCGGTCCACATCGCTCCCGGCCACGGTGCGGACGACTACAACGCGGGGCGCCAGTACGGGCTGCCCGTTCTTTCCCCTGTGGACGACGACGGCAAATACACGGAAGAAGTGGGTGTTCCCGCCCTGGTGGGGAAACACGTGTTTGACGCCAACAAGGACGTCATCGCCATGCTGGAAAAGGACAACAATCTCTTCGGCGTGGAGGAATACCGCCACCAATATCCGCACTGCTGGCGTTCTAAAACACCCATCATCTTCCGCGCGGTGGAACAATTCTTCATTTCCATGGACAAGCTGCGCCCGCAAGCTCTGGAACAGATTGACAAGGTGCAATGGCTGCCCGCCTGGGGCCGCAACCGCATTTACGGTACCGTGGAAGCCCGTCCGGACTGGTGCATCTCCCGCCAGCGCACGTGGGGCGTCCCGCTTCCCGTCTTTTTTGACGAAGACGGCAAAGCCATTCTGGACGCCGCGCTGGTGCGCAAAATCGCGGACATGGTGGAATCCCACGGCTCCAACATCTGGTTTGAACTTTCCGACGAAGCCTTGTGCGAACGCCTGGGCCTTCCCAAAAACTGGAAAAAGGGCAAGGACACACTGGACGTCTGGATTGATTCCGGCAGCTCCCACATGGCCGTCATGGATTCCCGCCCCGGCCTGGACGCCCCTGCGGACCTGTACCTGGAAGCCACGGACCAGCACCGCGGCTGGTTCCAGAGTTCCCTGATGCTTTCCGTCGCCTGGCGCGGCACGGCTCCGTACAAGGCTGTGATGACCCACGGATTCGTGGTGGACAAGGACACCGGGAAAAAGACTTCCAAGTCTGACGCCAAGAGTGGCAAGCCCATCGACGCCGCCTATTACTACGACAAGTACGGCGCGGACATCGTGCGCCTGTGGGCCGCCTCCGTAGACTGGCAAAATGAGGTCCCCTTCGGGGAAGACCTCTTCAAGCAGGTCACGGAACCTTACCGCCGCCTGCGCAACACCCTGCGCATCCTGCTGGGCAACATCAACGGGTTCGACTTTGCCGCTCAGGCCGTCTCTCCGGAACACATGCCCATCCTGGACCGCTGGATTCTGGAACGCCTCAACGCCGTCATCCGTGAAACGCTCAAGGCTTATGAGGCCTATGACTTCCGCAAGGCGTTCAGCGTCATTAACCAATTCTGCACGAGCGACCTGTCCGCGCTGTATGTGGACACCACGAAGGACCGCCTTTACTGCGACTCCGTCACTTCCGTGCGCCGCCGCGCCACGCTGACGGCCATGACCATCATCTTCAAAGCCCTGTGCCGCCTGCTGGCCCCCATCCTGGCCTTTACGGCGGACGAAGCCTGGGAATACGCCGGTTATGAAGGCAGCGTGCATGAACAGGACTTCCCCGTCCCCATGCCGGAATATGATACGCAGGAAGCCTCCTCCGTCGTCTCCCGCCTGCTGGAAATCAAATCCGTCATCCAGGTGGCGATCGAAGAGCAGGTAAAGGCCAAAACCTTCTCCAAAAATAATGAAGCGGACATCCGGCTCACCGTCCCCGCCAATGAAAGCGAGGACGTGGTGGCCCTGCTGGAAGACCGCGCCTTCTGCACGGAATTCTTCATCATTGCGGGCTTGAGTGTCCAGACCGGTCCGGAACTGGCCGCTACTGCCCTCAGGACGGAACACGCCATGTGCCCAAGATGCCGCCGGTATGAACCTGAAGAAGAGGGTACAGATGTCTGCGAACGCTGCTCGGAAGTACTTTCCTGAACCGTAAACAATCCTTCCCTGACTCATGGACAACCAGACGGAAACGGACTCCGCTCCCCGCACAAAGAAAAACCTCGGCTGGCTCTGGTGGAGCCTGCTGGGCGTGGGGCTGTACATTTTGGACCAGGTCAGCAAGCTGTGGATCATCCATCGCTTTCCGCTGAATTATGTGGACGAGCATGCCCACAAGTATGCTTATATACCCAATTTTCCGGGGTTTCAGCACGTTCATGCCGACGGCATCATCGATTTCTTCACCAACGGTCCCGTACCTGCTGAAGACATGGCACGATATACCGACCTGAATCAGAATTCAGTGGACGCACTGAACCGCCTCCGGGATCTGGAGCCCATCACCTTCCTTGATGGAACGGTAAACATCACCAGGGTGCACAATACGGGTGTGGCCTTCGGCCTGGGGAACGGAACGGCCTGGTCCAGCTACGTTTTCCTGGGCATTCCCGTGCTGGCAATCATCGCCCTCATCATACTATACCGGAAAAACTTTTTCCATACGGTATGGCTCAAGCTTGCGTACGTGCTTCTGCTGGCAGGTGTGGCCGGCAATCTGACGGACCGCCTCCTGCAGGGGTTCCTGCTTCCCTACGAACAGCCGCACGGCTTCTTCACCAAGCTGCTGAACGGCTATGTGGTGGACTTCATCGACGTCACCCTTCCCGTAATCAACTACCGCTGGCCAGCCTTCAACGTGGCGGATTCCTGCATCTTCGTGGCGGCGATCATCTTCTTCATCGCCAGCATCTTCTCTTCCCGCAGCAAAGAGGCAACCCCATCCTGAAACGATCATGACCTTGCGGACTTTCATCCTGTCAGGCCTGCTGTTGTGCGGAAGCGCCGCTTCCGGCAAGGATGAGCTGTCCTTCAAGGAAATGGTCGTCCCCGTCAAGGTGGCCCCGGCCCAGGACAGCATCACGGCGGCGTTCCCCTTCACCAATACTTCCGGCGTTCCCGTCACCATCAGCAAAATCAACGTCTCCTGTGACTGCACCACCGCCGGGGTCACGGACAACAAGCTGACTTACGCTCCGGGGGAATCCGGAACCGTGACAGCCGTGATGAAAACCGGCAATTTTTCCGGTACGGTGGACAAAGACATGACCGTACACGCCAACGGCTCCACCTACAAGCTGATCATCCGGGCACAGATTCCGGATATCATCCGCATGGAGCCCCGCAAGCTGGAATGGACGAAGGGGGCCCCTTCCACCCCCAAGACCATCCACATCACCATCTCCAAGGAACTGCCCGTCAACCTGACAACGGTTGACCTGACGGGGGACGCTTTTGACTACGAGCCCGTCACCGTTCAAAAAGGGAAGGAATACAAAATCATCGTCACTCCCAAATCTACGGACAAGCCGGCTTTCAATACCATCTGGGTGCGGACGGACTCCACTGTTCCGCGCTACAAGCGGCAAATGGGATTCCTGACCATCAAGGAAGACTGATTCCCATCATACCCCGCCATGAGAGACGCCTTTTCCACCGCCCTGAAACTTCTGCTGGTCATACTTCTTCTGGCCGTGGGGATAGCCGTGCTGGACCTGCGCGTCATCCAGCCGCTGCGCACGCCGCCCTGCAATCCGGAATTGCTGGAGGAAGGGCACGTCTGCCTTTCCCAGCTGCTGAAGGACTGGCCGGGAAAAATCGTCTGGATAGACGCCAGAAAGCAGGACGACTTCGAACGCCACACCATTACACAGGCCCCCGTTTATCCCGTGCGCCCTGCGGACGACAATTACCAGGAACTGCTTGCCAATGCCATGGAAGCTCTGATGACGGCGGAGGACAAGGGATACTGCATCGTCATTTTCTGCAGCAGGGACTGCAATTCCAGCACAGCCGTAGCTAACGAACTTAAAAAGCCGGAATACGGCATCCGGGCGCCCGTCTTCATTCTGGAAGGCGGCTGGGACGAACTGCGCAAAGAACCTTCACTTGTACAATAACCATGCTTGATACAGCAACCATCCGCGCCCAGTTTCCGATTCTGGAAACCCAGGTGCACGGCAAACCGCTTATTTACCTGGATAACGCGGCCACCACTCAAAAGCCGCTGGTCGTCCTGGACGCCTCCCGACGCTATTATGAAACGCAGAACGCCAACGTCCACCGCGGCTCCCATTACCTGAGCCAGCTGGCCACGGAAGCGCACGAACAGGCGCGGGAAACAGCCGCCGGATTCATCAACGCTCCGGAAACGGCGGAACTCCTGTTCACCTCCGGCTGTACCATGGGCATCAACCTGGCGGCGGACACAATTGCCAAATCCGGGATGGTCAAACCCGGGGATGAAGTCATCCTGTCCGCGGCCGAACACCATTCCAACATCGTCCCGTGGCAGATGCTCTGCGAACGCACGGGCGCGGTCCTCCGCGTCATACCCCTGATGCCGGACCAGATGCTGGACATGGAGGCCTATCAGCGGCTGCTTTCCTCCCGGACCCGCATCGTGGCCATCGGGCATGTCTCCAACACGCTCGGAACGGTCAATCCCATTCGGGAAATCACCGCCCTAGCCAAACAAAACAGGCCGGACACTATCGTTCTGGTAGACGGTGCGCAGGCCGTCTCCCACATGAAAGTCGACGTTCAGGAACTTGGCTGCGATTTTTACGCCTTTTCCGGCCACAAGCTGTACGCTCCCACCGGAATCGGCGCCCTGTGGGGAAAGAGGGAACTTCTGGAGCAGCTCCCGCCGTGGATGGGCGGCGGCGAAATGATCAAGGAAGTCACCTTTGAAAAAACCGTTTACAACGATATCCCTTTCAAATATGAGGCAGGCACCCCCAACATTGAAGGAGCCGTCGCCATGGCCGCCGCCATGGACTACGTATCCGGGCTGGGGTTGCACAACATCGCCGCTCATGAACAAAAGCTCACGGACATGGCCGTGGAGGGACTGAAGGCCATGCCGCAGCTGACCGTGCTGGCCCCGGATGTGCCGCACAACGCCGTCGTTTCCGTACTGGCGGAGGGCATCCACCACTACGATCTGGGAACCCTTCTGGACCAGATGGGAATAGCCGTGCGCACCGGGCACCACTGCTGCCAGCCTCTCATGTGCTCATTGGGAACCACGGGAACCACTCGCGCCTCATTCGCCCTGTACAACACGGAAGAGGAAGTGAAAACCTTCCTCCAATCCATGAACAGGGCGCTGGAAATGCTTTCCTGATCCATTCCCACCCTCCGTCCATCCCTCCATGAATACGGCTTCTCTCGTCATTCTTCTCGGCCTCATGCTGGGACTCTCCGGCTGTTCCGTGCACAGTCAGCTGCAGAAGCCTCCCTACACCCATTATCAGGACGATGCGCTGGCTATCCAGGAAGCCCGCGAGGCATGGCTCGTTCTTTCATCCCCAAGGCGCAGCCATGAATGGCCGGAAGCCAGAAAAAAATACAACGCCTGCATCCGGAAACTCGCCTCCCACCTCAAGCAGGCCAGCCGCAACGGCGGCATGGACGAAGCCACCCGCCAAAGCCTCCCCTTTGTCATTGAAAAATCTCCCTATGCCAGGGACAGCAATCCCTGGCATTACGAAGCCATCTTCATGTCCGACGAAGTGGACCCCACCTACCGCCTGCGGGAAACCGTCACCGTAGAGGGAATGGGCATCCCCCTGGCGGGACTGGCTCCGGAAGGGGCCTCCCGCCCCCACGCGAACATGCTCCGGGACAACGGCAACGTGCATACCCTGACGGCCATCCTGGACTTTGACCGCATGGTGGACGGAAAACCCACTCTCCGCACCCTGCCTCGCTTGATGAACGAGCACATCCTCATCGGCCGCCACAAGGTGCGCCAGCCTCTGGCTGCCAACTTTTCCGTCCCGATCGCCCTTTTCTGGAAGCTCTCCGACGCAGACGGCACGGAACTGCTGGGCGCCTTCCGGCCCAAAAAGGCCATCAGCACCATGGGACTTTATTTCTCCGAACCCTACGATCCGAAGAAAATTCCCGTCCTCTTCACCCACGGTCTGATGTCCGGCCCCGCTACCTTTGCCAATCTCACCAACCGCCTGCTGGTGGACCCCGTCATCCGGGAAAACTACCAGTTCTGGTTCTTCGGCTACCCTTCCGGCCTGGCCTGGACCATTCCGGCAGGCAGGCAGCGCGCCGCGCTGGCGGAACTCACTCAGGAATACAATTCCCTCGGCGCCTCCAGGGAAATGAACAACATCGTCATGGTGGGGCATTCCATGGGCGGCCTCATCACCCGCTTCAACACATCCACCAAGCCGTGGATCCTCATGAAAGGATTGTTTGAACTCCCTCCGGAAACCTTTGAAAGCATGACTGCGGACAACTGGAAGGAAGGGCTCACCCCGCTGAACTGCGACGACCATACGCTGGAACAGCTCCATAACAACTTCATCTTCACCCCGGCCAAAGGAGTCACGCGCATCGTGTACATGGCCACTCCCCACCGCGGCTCCACCTTTGCGGACAACTGGATAGGCCGTCTGGGCCAGCGCCTGATCGACCTCCCCTCCGATGTGCTCGAGGAAGCCACCCGCATTGCAACCCTCAGCCGGGGCATGTTCCTGCTCAATCCTCTGCAACTGAAAGACGAACTCACCAGCATCCGCCAGCTTTCCCCGCACTCCTCTCTGGTCAAATATATGTCCGAGCTACGCTGCGATCCGTCCATTCCGGTCCATTCCATCATCGGGGACAGAGGAAAAAACAACACTCCCTACTCCTCGGACGGCATCGTGAAATACCGCTCCTCCCATTTGGACTGGAGCGTCAGCGAAAAAATCGTCCCATCCGGACATAGCGTCCAGGACGATCCCGCCGCGGCAGTGGAATTGCGCAGAATCCTCCGGGAACACCTCGTCAACGTAAAGGGCAAAAAAGTGCTGGAAGAAACGGAAGCAAACGCCGCCGTGCCCGTCTGGCAGACCAACCCCGCCCCTCCTATTATCCTGAAAAGACCGTAACGGGCATAAATGCCTGCTTATGGAGTTGCCTCCACGGGTGGTTTTAAGCTAGAATATTCGCCAATACAATTCCCCTCTTCCATGCCTTCCGACGACTTCCTTTCCCTGGACCAGATTTCCAATCTCTTTCCCCAGTTGGAAAACATCCAGCTTATTGGAACAAAAGGCCCGCAGCAAATTTTTTCCGCTACGCTCAAGTCCAACTTCGCCCCCGTTATCCTGAGGCTGGTTCCTACGGAAGAAGCGGACGTCTTCGGCTGGACGCCCGAGTTCGTTATCCGTTCCCGCGCCATTGTGGAGCAATCCCACCAGGGCCTTCTCCGCGTTTATGAAGTAGGACAGGCCGGGTCCTTCACCTTCATCATCTCCGCCCATTCTCCCTATCCGCGCCTGGCGGACATAGAAAAAATTCCGCAAATCAAGCCGCAGACGGCACTCACGATTATCCGCAACCTGGCGGAGGGCCTGCTGACCCTGCACCGGAAAGGGATCTTTCATGGAGGCATCACGCCCAAACAGATCACCGTGCGCCCCGACGGCGGAGATGCGCTGCTGCTGCCCATCAATATTTATCCTGCCCAGCCTCCCGTGGACATGGGGGACTTCGCCTCCCCGGAATGGGTCACGGGAGCGGAACCCGCATTCACTCCGGGCATGGATATCTACGCCCTGGGGCTGACGCTTTACCTCCTGTTGACCCGCACTACTCCCCTAGAGGCACAGTTTGCCATGCCTTCCTCCCTGATTCGGTGCAGTGATGAAGTGGACGCCGTAGTCTCTCGCGCCATCAATCCATCTCCCCGGGAACGTTACCGGGACATGGGGGAATTCATCACAGACCTGGACAAAGCCATCGCCCGCCCTGCCGGGGGTATCTCCGCAGCGCCGGCAAAGTCGGCCGTCCAGCCCGCAATAGCCCTGAATGGATCGGGGAAGGGGCAGTCAAATGTTTATTATTATCTTATTCCGGCCCTGATCGTGGGCATCGTGCTGACGTATACCTGCATCCTGTACAAGAAGGATGTGGCGAAAATACGCAGCGATTACAACGAACAGGTGCAAAAGGCAAACGAGGCGAAAGCCGATGTCGTGCGGAAAGCCAACAAGGCGGCCAAGGAAGCGCGCCACCATGCGCCCGCAGTCCCTGCCATTCCCACCCCGGCAGCCTCCGTTCCGCAACCTCCAGTCCCGGCGCCCCAGCCGGCTGCCCCTGAAAAATCAGCTCCCCACGTCCCCGCCGAACCCGGTGAAATCAACTGGAGCGTGCAGCCCGGCGTGAAAATCCGCCAAAGTTCCACCCGCAACATGCTGGCGGCCTACGGACCCGAAAAAGCCGTGGACGGAAATACCAGTTCCGGGCTTTCCGACGTTTCCATCAGCGCCACCGGCGTCGTGGAAGGAAAGAGCGCCTGGTTCGGCATCGACTTCGGAGCGGAAACCAACCGTCCCGTGGAAAAAATCGTCATTTATACGCCCGCTAACCTGACCCTGCTGGGAACCATGGAGGAATTCAAGGTGATGCTGTACGACAATGAAAAAAATGTACTCGCGGAAAAAACCTTCACCACCACTCCTTCGGAAAAATCCACCAACATCAGCACCTGGAAGCTGGACTCTCCGGTCAAGGCGCGCGCGTTGCGCATCGAATCTACCAACCCCGCCCGGCCACTGGCCCTGACGGAAGTAGAAGTGTTCGGACCGGAAGAAAAAGCTGAACCGGCACCCGCCCCAGCCCCGGAAGAAATGGAGTAACCCCATGAATTCATCCCCTCCCGGACCTCATCCTCTTCTTTTCCGGGCGGGAAGATGGCTGCCTTTCCTGCTGGGAACGCTTTCCCTGTTCCTGATTGCCGGGACGTGTTTCATCATCTTCGTCCAGCGTCCCTGGATTCAGGAAGCCGTCCGGAAAATGATCGGGCAAATGGCTTCCGAACTCGCGACGCTCCATACAATTCCCTCCGGCATGGAGATCACCTATCCAGGTTCGGAAATCGGGTTGGTCATGTTCCCGCTTTCCATAGCCTGTTTCGCCTGCTGGCTCCTGCTCATCTACCGCCTGGCATGGGATGCCCGGCGCATTGGAGGAAAACTCATGCAGCCCAGCCCTGCAAAATGCGTTCTTTCCTTCATCCTTCCCGTCGGCAACCTGTGGATGCCCGTGAAAGCCCTGCTAAACATCAACAGCATTCTGTCCCCGACAAGCCAAACTTCCGGAAAAGTGCTCATCTGGACAGCCTGGGCCCTCAGCGTACCCGTCACGCTCCTGACACTCCTTTATACCTTGATCCACCCATTCATCACGTTCATGGAGACATTCGGAGGGTGGCAGGAAGAGGCGGATTCCTTCCCCATGGAACCGGTCGTTCAAGACATACAGTTCCTCTTCAGCGCCATGCTGGGGCCTGTTCTGTTTTATAACGGCATCGTATTCATGCTAAGCCTGCTGGCTTCCAACCTGATGATCTATTATCTGGACGCCCGCAGCCGCCGGATGCAGCCGTCCTGCAACTGAATAAATCATCCATAGCCTGTTCCGGGTACAGAAAGGAAAGAACGCCTCTCTTCCCAACCTCCCCCTATTCCCCCTAGGAACCACAACGAAGCAAACGACAAAAACGCAAAAAGCCCGGTCCATCTCACGACGAACCGGGCCAGCAAAATATAACAGCCTTTCCAATTACCGGGTGGCAGACTTGACGATCATAGCGTCCTTGCCGATGCGGCCGCGCAGATAGTGAAGCTTGGCACGGCGAACCTTGCCGCGGTTCACCACTTCAATCTTGGCGATGCGGGGGGTGTGCAGGGGGAACACGCGTTCCACGCCTTCGCCATAGGAAATTTTACGGACGGTAAACGCCTCATTGATGCCGGAACCGCGCTTCGCGATCACGATGCCCTGGAAAATCTGGATACGTTCCTTGCCGCCTTCAATAACACGAGTGTGAACCTTGATGGTATCACCTACGTTAAATGGGGTCACATCCGCCTTGAGTTGCTCTTGCTCGATTTTGTTGATAATGTTCATCTTGTGTTATCTGTTGCTGGTGAATATCAGTAAAAGGAAAACTTACGGGACGCAGAATATGGTCCATAATCCCCTAAAAGGCAATCCAAATTTGACATGCGGGCGCAATTTTATTTTTTAACGGGGGCGGGCGGCGGGGGAGTCACCCTCCTGCGCCATTCCTCAAGCGCAGGCAGAAAGTCCGCGGAGGGCATCCGGGCCTGGACGCTGTCCATCTGGAGCAGGCACGCCTTGTTCCCTCCCCGGGCACGGTCCACCAGCAGGGACTCCAGCAGAAGGCGGGAATGGTCCCGGGCATCGGGTGCGGAACTTAGCGCGGTGGAAACCATGTTCCCGGCCTGAACATATTCCTTCCTGTACAGGTATTCCAAGGCCAGCGCTTCATAAAGAAAGGAGGACGGGGCCTTCCGCGCGGATTCCAGCAGGCGTTCCGCCCGCTCCCGCCAGCGGTCCCCGAACTGGAGCCGGGAAGCCCACCATCCCTGGAAATAGCGGTCCTCTTCCGAAGGCTGCACATCCATGCTTTTCATGCGGGCGTACGGACGGTACAGGGGATCCCCGAATACCACACCCTGCCAGGAAACCACGGACATGCTCATCCAGGAGGCCTCCGCCACGGTATAGCCGTCCAGCAGGCGCTCCACGAACACGTCAAAGCGGTGGCTCGCACCCAGGAAAGGCTCATACACATTCCCCACCGTCACGTCGGCCCCTTTCTCCAGCAGGGCGGCGCTCCAACCCCTGCCCGGCGTCCTGAACTCGGACGCGCTGAACGAATGAAGATGCATGGCTACTGCTCCGGGCCGGAAGCGGAAGGAAGGATCGGCAAACGGACCGTTCGCATCCGGCGCATACCATCCGCAATACAGGGCCACGTCCCGACTCAGCGGAAATTTGGAGGGCAGCGTCTGGGGCCAATCGTCCAGATACACGGGAATCCCGGCCTCCCGGACGCGCCTGAACACGGCGTCCATCCATTTGTCCCCCTCCGCATGGGGACCGCCCCGGTCCACCACGGCCCACCCCCACAGCCCCTTCTTTTCCACGGCCGCAGGTTCCGTCACCAGACGCATGCAGGTGGCAGCCGTCAGACCGTCCATGCGGCACACCAGGAACGTAGGCAGCCCGGAGCCCACAAAATCCTCCCTTTTATTGAAATAGGGATTTGCCAGCCAGGATTGCCTTTCATAGCCGTCAAACGCCAGCAGGGCCAATTCGGAATCCACGGAGGCCCGGTCCGTCTTCATCTGGTTGATATCCTTTCCCGGCGGCGGGACAGGCTGCTCGTGCCGTATCTTCATCGGCAGGTCGGACATCAGGAGAAGCACGAAAATCTTCCGATCCATCATGGGGGAAGAGGAAATTCCGGAAGAAACCCACCACTTCTGCTCCCGCGCGGACTTCAGCAGCGGGAGCCGGATCAGGTCGTCAAACTCCTTTCTGGATATCTCGTTCACCTGGGGGCAATCCAGGGCAATGAGGTTCCGTTCCGGCACGCCGCGCACCCGTGCATACTCCACGGCCATGCGGCGGCTCAGAATTGATTTCCCGTTGTAAACCACAGCCACGTGAGACGGCTGGAGTTCATAGGCGGCTACGGCGGAAAACCAAGCCGCCAGGAACAGCAATATGGCTAATCCCCTCTTGAACATGCCCCTATCCTACCTGATCGGCGCAAGCAATCAAGCAGGCGAAACGGCCCGGATGCGATTTCGCCATTTTTCCGCTTTTCGCTTCACTTCTAAAAAAAATCCGCTTTAATGACTCGTGATGCATTGCAGGCTGATGCCTGCATTCATAACCACCATACGCATATGATTCAGCAAATTGACCATATCGGCATTGCCGTCAAGAGTCTTGACGCTACCGTTCCCTATTATCGTGACGCACTTGGCCTCGGAGAACCCCACATCGAGGAAGTTCCCACACAAAAGGTGCGCGTCGCCATGTTCGACGTTGCCGGAGTCCACATTGAACTGCTTGAACCCACCTCTCCGGAAAGCGCCATTGCCAAGGCCATTGAGAAAAAGGGCGAAGGCATCCACCACATCGCTTTCAAGACCAACGACATCTCCGGGAACATCTCCCAGGCCAAGGATGCCGGCCTGATCGTGCTGAATGATCCGCCCGTGCCCGGCGCCCACAATACCCAGGTCACTTTCCTGCATCCCAAGTGCACCTTCGGCGTGCTCACTGAATTCTGCCAGCATCCCGGCGGCTGCGGATGCGAACACTAAACATATTTCCTGAATATACTACATCACTATACAAATGGCTATTGATCCCAAATTGATTGACGATCTGAACAGCCGCCGCAAGAAGGTAATCCTCAGCGGCGGCCAGGAAAAGATCGACAAGAGGCACGAAAAGGGCGAAATGACCGCCCGCGACCGCATGGGGTACCTTTTTGAAGAAGGCACCTTCTCTGAAATAGGCATGCACGTGCGCCACAACTGCCACAACTTCGGCATGGAAAAGAAGGAAATCCCCGGCGACGGTGTCGTTTCCGGCTTCGGCCTGGTGAACGGGCGCCCCGTCGCCTGCGCCGCTTCCGACTTCCTTGCACAGGGCGGTTCCCTCGGTTACATGCACGCCATGAAAATCGCAGACGCGCAGAAATACTCCCTGAAAGCCGGCATCCCGATGGTGACGGTGAACGACTCCGGCGGCGCGCGCCTGCAGGAAGGCGTGGCGGCCCTGTCCGGCTACGCGCAGGTATTCTACAACAACGTGCTGGCCTCCGGCGTGGTTCCGCAGATATCCATGATCCTGGGACCCTGCGCGGGCGGCGCGGCCTACTCCCCGGCCCTGACGGACTTCATTATCATGCGCAACTCCGGCAACGCCGGCATGTACATCACCGGACCCAAGGTAATCGAACAGGTGACGTATGAAAAGTGCACGATGGACGACATCGGTTCCGCGGCCATCCACGCTTCCGTTTCCGGGAACGTCCACTTCGTCGCGGACAGCGACGCCCACGCGCTGGACATCCTGAAGCGCCTCCTGTCCTTCCTGCCCGCCAACAACACGGAAGAACCTCCCCACAAGCTGGACACCCCGCTGGACCTGAGCATGGACGGCGGCATGAACGACCTGATCCCCAGCGACAACCGCACGCCCCTGGACGTGCAGCCCATCATCAGCCGCCTGGTGGACAACGGAGACTTCCTGGAAGTGCAGAAGGACTTCGCCAAAAACATCGTCGTCGGCTTCGGCCGCATCTGCGGCGTGGTGGTAGGCATCATCGCCAACCAGCCCAACGTGAAAGCCGGGTGCCTGGACATCGACTCCTCCGACAAGGCCGCCCGCTTCATCCGTTTCTGCAACGCGTTCAACACCCCCCTGGTCAACCTGGTGGACGTGCCCGGCTTCCTGCCCGGCAAAAACCAGGAACGCGGCGGCATCATCCGCCACGGTGCCAAGCTTATCTTCGCCTATTCCCAGTCCACGGTGCCCAAGGTCACCCTGATCATGCGCAAGGCCTACGGCGGCGCGTACATCGCCATGTGCTGCAAGGACCTCGGCGCTGACGCCGTCTTCGCTTGGCCCGGCGCGGAAATCGCCGTGATGGGTGCGGAAGGCGCCGTTCCGGTGCTTTACGGCCGCGAGCTCAAGGCCGTGGAAGACCCTGCGGAAAAGGCCAAGCGCCAGGGAGAGCTTCTGGAAGAATACCGCGAAGCCTTCTACAATCCCTACGTAGCCGCCGGCATGGGCCAGATCACGGAAGTCATCAATCCGGAAGAAACCCGCGCCAAGATCGCCTTCGCCCTGCGCACCCTGCTGAACAAGAAGGAAGTGCGCCCTGCCAAGAAGCACGGCAACATGCCGCTTTAACATCCATCTTCACGGATTCATATGCTACTTACAACACTCGCCTTCGCACAGGGCATGGCCAACGTCATGAACAATCTGAACTACCAGATTGTAGGCATCATGGTAGTCATGCTGTGCCTGGGTGGCCTGGCCGTCATCCTGACTGTCAGCGGTTCCATAGCCGCCGCCATTCAGAACAGGGCTAAAGCCAAGGCCGCTATCCCCGCCGCCGTGGTTCTGCCGCTTCGAGGACGGGAGGGCAGATGCGTAGGAAGCCGCTCGCCGCCGTGCTCGCCCTCCTCTCCGCAGCCGTGGACTCCGCCATGACGGAGCTCACGCCGGAAATGGTGGCCGTCATCTCCGCAGCCGTGGATGCGGGCCTGGACGGCATGAGCCACCGCATCGTGGAAATCAAGCAATCCCCGGGTTCCGGCTATGCGGCCGCGGGCAGGGCGGAAATCTTCGCCTCCCACCGCATCCGGCCCTCCCGGTGATCAATCCATTATTCACCTTATACTACAGTCCCGCCTGCAGGCGGGCAGCATCTAACTTAACATTCCATACCAATACATTATTATGAAGAAACTCCGCATCACCGTTGACGGCAAGGTATTTGACGTATCCGTAGAACTCCTGGACCAGGTCTCCTCCACGACGGCGGCTCCCGTTCCCGCAGCAGCTCCCGCCCCGGTCCCCGCAGCTTCCGCTCCCGTTGCGGCCCCTGCTCCGGCCCCCGCACCCGCTCCTGCCGCCGCCGGCGCCGGAGACATTCCCAGCCCGCTTGCCGGCAAGGTCGTCTCCCTGGATGTAGCCCCCGGTACCGCCGTCAAGGCCGGCGACCAGATCATGACTCTGGAAGCCATGAAGATGAACACCATCATCTACGCTCCCTCCGCCGGCACGATTACCGCCTTCTGCGTAAGCGCAGGCGACACGGTGCAGGAAGGGCAGCCCCTGGCCAAAATCGGTTAAATCCGGCCGCAATCGTCCGGAACCACCAGTGGTTCTGGAACCTGATTCAGACTACAACCCGTTATAACGAATATTCCATATGGGTCTTTTAGATTCATTAATCACCTTTTTACAGGGGATGGGCATCTTCTCCCTATCATGGCAAATGGTAGGGATGTGGGGGATCGCCATTCTGCTCCTGTATCTGGGTGTGGCCAAGCAATACGAACCGCTCCTGATGGTTCCGATTGCCTTCGGCGCCCTCATCGCCAACATTCCGGACAACGGAATGCTCATCTCCCAGATGAACCAGCAGGTCATCTCCTCCAATGAAAAGGGACAGGTTACGGCTACATCCCTGAACAACGTGGGGTATCTGCGCGTTCATGTAGCTCCGCTCCAGGAGGCGCCCATCAAGGTGCCGGACAACCTCACCACGCCTGAAGCTCGCGCCCAATATCTGGAACGTATGCACCAGCCCATGCAGGTTTATCCTGGCAAGCAGCTGACCGTCTCCCAGATCAAATCCGTGCGCGAATCCCAGGAAAGGGCCAAGGCGGATGCTGCGGCGCTGGGTGACGACAGCCTGGTGGTTGATCCCAACCTGAAGGAATTCTCCAATGTCAGCGATGACAACGTCAATAATCCCGTTTTCCTGCTCACGCGGGAAGCCGGCACCATTGTCGTCCGCCAGCAGGGAACGGACTACTTTGACACCAGCGGCAACCGGATTCCGGTGGACCTGAAAACCGACAGGCTGGAACCCCTGGTGGTCTCCGCCGCGGGCAAATACGTGGCCGTAGGCCAGCAAACCCGGGAATTCATGATCACCTCCATCCACGGCGGCCTGTATGACTGGATCGGCCTGGGCATCAAGGCGGAAATCTTCCCGCCCATCATATTCCTGGGTGTGGGCGCCCTGACGGACTTCGGCCCGCTGCTTGCCGCTCCGCGCACCCTTCTTCTGGGTGCCGCGGCCCAGGTCGGCGTGGCGGCCACCTTCTTCATGGCCCTGTTCATGCGCTTCACTCCGGAAGAAGCCGCTTCCATCGGCATCATCGGCGGTGCGGACGGCCCCACCTCCATCTTCCTGACCATGAAGCTGGCCCCGCACCTCCTCGGCGCCGTAGCCGTGGCCGCGTACACGTACATGGCCCTGGTCCCGCTGATACAGCCGCCCATCATGGCGCTGCTGACCACCAAGAAGGAACGCGTCATCCGCATGAAATCGTTGCGCCAGGTCAGTAAGGGAGAAAAACTCTTCTTCGCCGTGCTGGTTACCATCGTCACCATTCTGCTGATTCCGGACGCCGCTCCGCTCATCGGCATGCTGATGCTGGGCAACTTCATGCGCGAATGCAAGGTTACGGAACGCCTGGTGCAGGCCTCCCAGAATGAAATCATCAACATCGTCACCATCTTCCTGGGCACCTCCGTGGGCCTGACGATGCAGGGAGACCGCTTCCTGCAGCCGGAAACGCTGCTGATCATTCTTCTGGGCATCGTAGCCTTCGGCGTAGCGACTGCCGGCGGCGTCATTGCCGCCAAGCTGATGAACCTCATCTGGCGCAAGAACCCGGTCAATCCCCTGATCGGTTCCGCGGGCGTCTCCGCTGTTCCCATGGCGGCGCGCGTCTCCCACAACGTGGGCCAGAAATACGATCCCTCCAACTACCTTCTCATGCACGCCATGGGACCGAACGTTGCGGGCGTGATCGGCACCGCCGTCATCGCGGGCTACTACATCGCCACACTGGCGAGATAACCTGAATAAACATCATCCCAGGCCTCGGCCCATCCCATGAACTCCACACCCCCATGCCCCACTCCTGCAGAGGAGGAAGGACCATGCGGCGACTGGACCTATCATGAATGGGCCGAGGCTTTTTCCACCAACGACCTGGCCCGCACGCTCCCCCCGCGGCATATCGCCGTCTGCCGGGTGCAGACCGGAGGCCGGGGCAGATTCAACCGCCAATGGATAGGGGAGAAAGGCGGCCTGTGGGCCTCCTTCACCGTTCCCCTGGACACGCCGCATGAAGCTTCCTCGGAAATCTGCTGGGGGCATCTGCCCCTCGTCGCAGGGGTTGCGCTGCTGGACATGCTGCGGGACATGGGCATACGGAACGCCCGCCTGCGCTGGCCGAACGATTTGCTGGTGGGCCGCTCCAAGCTGGCGGGCATCCTGGTGGAACGTCCCTCGGACCATATGGCGGTCATCGGCATCGGCGTCAACGTCTTCAATGACGTGACCGGAATTGCCGGCATGGTGCAGGACCCGCCCGCCCGTCTCTCAGACCTGCTGCCGGACTGCCCGTCTGTACACGATGTCATGGCCGCTCTGGCCTCCCATCTGGACCGGGTTTTCACCGCATTTTCACGCGGAGGCATCTCCGCCCTGCGGGATTCTCTGGCCTTAGCTTGGGCGGAACCCCGGCCCGTGACCGTCTTCACGGATGACGAAACCGTCCAGGGAATATTTACAGGGATTGACGATCAGGGCAATCCTGTGTTATCCCTTCCAGCCGGCCGCGCCAGAACCATTCCGGCACACCTGGTCAACAGGCTCAAGGAAGAATGAGCCTATCCCTCCCTTTTCCATAAATACGGAGGATTCTTTCATTTTCATTCAACAAAAATCAACTGACATGAGTTACAAGGAATTGACACCAGAAGAAGCAGCAGCTCTCATTGAACATGGTGAAAATATCGGCTTCAGCGGCTTCACCGCCGCCGGAGTACCCAAGGCGGTTCCCCGCGCCATCGCCGCCAGGGCAACCGCGGAACATGAAGCGGGCCGTCCATTCAAGGTAAACATCTTTACGGGAGCCTCCACCAGCGCCTCCGCGGACGGCGCCCTGGCGGAAGCGGACGCCGTGGACTGCCGCACGCCCTACCAGTCCTCCCCGGCCCTGCGCAAAAACATCAACAGCGGCCGCACCCGCTACAACGACATGCACCTGTCCCACACGGCCATGTACATGCGCTACGGCCATATCCCCGCCGTAAAAACCGCCATCATTGAAGTGGCGGACATCACTCCGGAAGGGGAAATCACGCTAACCACCGGCGCGGGCAACACCCCCACCTACTGCGAGCTCGCGGAACGCATCATCGTGGAGGTGAACGCCTACCATCCGAAGGAACTCAAGGGCATGCACGACCTGATGATGCCGCTGGATCCGCCCAACCGCCAGCCCATCCCCCTCACCAAACCTTCCGAACGCGTCGGTTCCCTGACCTGGAAAATCGCCCCCTCCAAGGTCGTCGGCATCGTCCGCACCAATGAACCGGACGGCATCGGCGCCTTCAAGCCCGGAGACCCCATCACGGACAAAATCGGTGAAAACGTCGCCAAATTCCTGGAAGAAGAACTGGAAGCCGGGCGTATTCCCGCCTCCTTCCTGCCTATCCAGTCCGGCGTAGGCAACATTGCCAACGCCGTCCTGGGCGCCCTGGGCCGCAACAAGAAAATTCCGAACTTCCAGATGTACACGGAAGTAATTCAGGACTCCGTCATCACGCTGATGAAGGAAGGACGCTGCACCTTCGCTGGCGGCTGCTCCCTGACCGTCTCCGACGCCATGCTGGCGGAAATGTACAAGGATCTGGACTTCTACAAATCCAAGGTGATTCTGCGCCCGCAGGAAATCTCCAACAACGCTGAAATCGTGCGCCGCCTGGGCCTCATCTGCATCAACACGGCCATTGAAGTGGACCTCTTCGGCCAGGTGAACTCCACGCACTTCTTCGGCAAGCAGATGATGAACGGCATCGGCGGTTCCGGGGACTTTGCCCGCAACGGCTACCTCACCATCTTCACCTGCCCCTCCACGGCCAAGGGCGGAGCCATCTCCTCCATCGTGCCGATGGTTTCCCACCACGACCACACGGAACACGACGTGGACATCATCGTCACGGAATACGGTGTGGCCGACCTGCGCGGCAAATGCCCCCGCGACCGCGCGGAGGAAATCATCACCAAGTGCGTCCATCCGGACTATCAGGAAAAACTGCGCCAGTACATCGCGCTCACGCCCCAGGGCCATACGCCCCACTGCCTGGCCAAGGCCTTTGAAATGCACACCAAGTTCCAGGAAACCGGCGACATGAGAAACGCCGACTTTTCCGCCTGATCCGCATTGACCATTCGCGTCTCCGCGTTAAACTCGCAGGGCCGCTTCCTCACCGGAAGCGGCCCTTTTTCATGACTCCGCCGCTGCCATGCCGAACGACTCCCCTTCCCCCCGCCCCGAAGACTGGATGATTTATCCGGGCGTCAGGCAGGCCGTCCGCATCTGCGCGCTTGCGTTCTGCGCTGGAATCGTCCTGACCGTCCTGCACCATCTGCTGATGCCCGTACTCTTTCATCTCCCGGGCAGCGCGGCATGGAGCGTTCCCGCAGCGCTCCTGGTGGAAATTGCCACCATCATTTCCCTGTCCGTGCTTGTCGCGTGGGGCGCCCGCGCCCTGCTGGCATCGCGCGGCAACTATGTCACCCGCACACTGAGTTTCCTGATGGTTTTCCCCGCCCTGTATGCGGCCCTACTTCTTCTGTCCTCCAGTCCTGCCGTCGTCAGGCTTACGGCGGCAGACACGGTTCTGGAAACAACATTCCTGCTGGCTGCCGCCACCGCCTTTTTTTCCCTGCCGTACATAAAAGGCTATCCGGCCGCCTGGAGGAAGCGTTTCCTGGCCTGGGCCATTCTCGCGGCATGCTATGCCTTGCAAGGCGCCGTGATCGTTCTTCTCATGTCACTCTGGATGAACCAGGTGGCCAAGGCGCCGCAGTTCCTGCCGGGAATACTCATGGCGCTCTCCTGCGCACTGGAACTGGCCCTGTGCTTCTTCTCCGTCCTTCTGGCGTGGACATTATACCGCTGCGTTCCCCTGATCGTCTCCATGCCTGAAAAAAACGATCCCCGCTTTCCTGAAGAAAAAAAGTGAATCAGCCGGAACAGCCTTTAAAAGAGGCCGGGAAAAATGTTCCAGGCATGTACTTTCCACGCTGTCGCAGCCGCCGGCATCACGACATCCATTCCCATTCCGGATTCCTTTGACGGGTTGCGCACCCTCCACACTGGAACAGGCTGCCGCAGATACCAGGCAGGGTAAAAAATGCTCCCTGGAATTCCGGGGGAAGCAACACAGACCGGGCTGCCATAAGACTATCCACTTTCCCTAACGGCGGGAATCTCCAAAGGAGGTAGCATCCCTCCCCCGGCCTCTCTCTGGCCGGAGCATGGAATTCGCGGAAGAAGGAAGGAAATCCCCTTCTTCTCTCAAGGAAGCAAATCCAGCAGATACTGGCCGTAGCTGTTGTTGCGCATGGCTTCCGCCTGCTTCTGCAGAATTTCTGAGGAAATCCATCCGTTGTTAAAGGCGATTTCTTCCAGGCACGCCACCTTGAACCCTTGGTGGTGCTCCAGCGTACGGACGAACATGGACGCCTCCAGCAGCGTATCGTGCGTCCCGGTATCCAGCCAGGTATAGCCGCGGGCCAGTTTTTCCACGCGCAGCAGCCCCTGCTTCAGGTATTCCTGGTTCACGGATGTAATTTCCAGTTCCCCGCGGGCGGATTTGGGAATCTGCCCGGCGATGTCCACCACCTGGTTGTCGTAAAAATATAGCCCCGTCACGGCCATGTCAGACTTGGGATTAGCGGGCTTTTCCTCAATGGAGACCGCCTTTCCCTCCTCGTCAAACTCCACCACGCCGAAACGCTGCGGATCATGCACCTGGTAGCCGAAAACGGTCGCCCCGTTTTCCAAGGCGGCGGCCCTTCTCAACTTCTCCGTCAGGCCGCGGCCGTAAAAAATATTGTCCCCCAGCACCAAGGCCACCGTATCTTCCCCGATAAACTCCTTCCCAATGATAAATGCCTGGGCCAGCCCTTCCGGTTTGGGCTGGACCTTGAAATCGAAAGTCACGCCGAACCTGCTTCCGTCACCCAGCAGCTCGCGGTACAGCGGCAGGGCCTCCGGAGAGGAAATGAGGAGAATCTCCCGTATTCCGGCCAGCATCAGCACGGAAATGGGATAATACACCATCGGCTTATCGTAAATGGGCAGCAGCTGCTTGCTGACGGAAAGCGTCACGGGATGCAGGCGGGTACCGCTTCCTCCAGCCAGAACAATACCTTTCATATCAATCTCCTATCCATTAATTCCCAAACGTTCCAAACGGTAGTCCCCGGAAAGGATGCGCCGCCACCACTCTTCATGGGTCAAATACCATTCGATGGTCTTCCTGAATCCGGAGGAATGGTCCTGCTTGGGCTCCCAGCCCAGCTCCCGGCGTATCTTGGAAGCGTCGATCGCGTAGCGCAGGTCATGCCCCGGCCTGTCCCGGACAAAAGTAATCTGGTCCCGGTAGCTTCCGCCGTCCGCGCGCGGCCGCAGTTCATCCAGATGGGAGCACAGCAGCTCCACCAGTTCCAGATTCGTTTTTTCGTTATTGCCGCCTATATTGTACGTTTCCCCGGGTTTCCCGGAAGAAACGACGGTGAACAGCGCTTCACAATGGTCCAGCACATACAGCCAGTCCCGCACGTTCTCCCCCTTGCCGTACACGGGGATGGGCTCCCCGGCCAGGGCCTTCAGGATCACCACGGGAATCAGCTTCTCGGGAAACTGGTAGGGGCCGTAATTATTGGAGCAATTCGTGACCAGTACGGGCAGGCCGTACGTATCGTGCCAGGCGCGCACCAGATGGTCGCTGGCCGCCTTGCTGGCGGAATACGGGGAATGGGGGCTGTACGGCGTGGCTTCCGTAAACAGGCCGTCCCGGCCCAAAGTACCGTACACTTCGTCGGTGGAAATGTGATGGAAACGGAAACGCTGCTTCCTTTCCCCCTCCAGAGAGCGGTAGCAATCCAGGGCGGACTGAAGCATGGAAAAAGTCCCCATCACGTTCGTGGTAATGAAATCGCCCGGATCGTCAATGGAGCGGTCCACATGGGATTCCGCCGCCAGGTGCATCACCCAGTCCGGGGAATACTCCTTCATGGTGCGCCGCATCAGCTCGGCATCCCGCACGTCCGCATGCAGAAAACGGTACGCGGGCAGGTCCGCCACGTCATCCAGGGAATGAATGTTGCCCGCATAAGTCAGGGCGTCAATGTTCAGGACTTCACAGCCGCGCTCCAGCAGCAGCCTGACCAGATTGGAGCCGATGAATCCGGCTCCGCCCGTAACGATAACTCTCATCATACTGTTTTCAGGAAAATTTCCGCTTTTATGATACTAGGACGGATGCGGCTTTTCAAAACAAATCCGCCCATGCTTCCAGAAAGAAGCGCATGGGCGGAAAAAAGATGCGTCCGGCCGCGGAACGAATCAGCAGCTCAATTCGCGGCAAAGGTTGATGATGTCCGGATTGACGGAATACTGCTGGCCGGCCACGGCGTCCAGGGAGGCATAGCCGTACTGTCCGTCGTGGTACACCATGATCTGGTTGATGTCCCCCTTGTGCAGGGCTTCCACGGCGCGCGTGGCAAAGCGGGTGCCCATCAGGCGGTCGCGGGCGGAGGGAGAGCCGCCGCGCTGTACATGGCCCAGAACGGTCAGGCGGGTATCCATGCCGGCGCGTTCCGTCAACCAGCGGGTGAGGTACTGGGCCACGCGGGTGCCTTCCGCCACCACGGCGATGATGCAGCTTCCTTCCTCGTTGATGGCGGGCTGGAGGCGCTTGTAAATGGACTCCAGATCGTAGGGAATTTCGGGAACGATGCAAATATCCGCCGCACTGCACAGGGCGGTGGTCATCGCCAGGTAGCCGCAGTCGCGGCCCATGGTCTCAATCACGAACGCACGGTGATGGGAGCGGGCGGTATCGCGCACGGAATCGATGCAGTCCAGAATGACGTTCTGGGCCGTATCCACACCCAGGCAGTAGTCCGTACCGGCAATGTCATTGTCGATCGTGGCCGGAATGCCGGCGAAGGGCACTTCAAAATCGTTGAAAAAGTCATTCAGGGCGCGGAAGGAGCCGTCGCCGCCCATAATGATCAGCTTGTTGATGTTGCGTTCCTTCAGATGTTCGTAGGCCTGCTTGCGGAATTCGTAGTCGAAAAAGCGCTTGGAGCGGGAGGAGCGGAGGAGAGTTCCGCCCCGGTAAATCATGTCGCTGGTCAGTTCCCGGGTAGCCTCTTTGATTTTTCCATCGATCAGCCCTTCCAGACCGTCATAGACAACGAAGGGATTCATTCCAAGCTGGCGGGCATGATCCACGGCAGACTTGATCGCCGGATTCATACCGGCGGCGTCACCGCCCGATGTCATAATGGCTATTCCACTCATAAGTAATAAGGTTAACTTGTCCGGGGGGAAATCTTACCGTGCCGGACAAATAATGCAAGCGCGGAGTTTTTGCTGGCGCAATAAACGAAAAGGCTCCATGATAAGAAGGCATGAACGCCACCGCATCCGCCATTCTGAACGCCACGGCCGACCTCCGGGACGGAACAGCCCGGCTCCGGTTCGGAGATCCCGTACACTTCACCTACAACCCGCTTTCCTACGCATGGGTACCGCACGAACAATACGTGCTGAAATACGGAAACGGTGAAAAAAGGCACCTTTTCCTGGGCATGAATCCCGGCCCCTTCGGCATGACCCAGACGGGCGTACCCTTCGGAGAAGTGGACGCCGTCGTCAACTGGATGCACATCCGCGAAGAAGTGGGCAGGCCGGAACACACCCACCCCAAACGCCCCGTGGAGGGGTTTGACTGCCCGCGTTCGGAAGTGAGCGGCCGCCGCTTGTGGGGGCTGTTTGCGGAAACCTTCGGCACGGCGGAAAACTTCTTCCGCCACAACTACGTGGCCAACTACTGCCCCCTGGTCTGGATGAGCGCCACAGGCGCCAACATCACTCCGGACAAGCTGCCCGCGGAACAACGCGCCGCCGTGGACGCCGTGTGCATGCGGCATCTGGTAGCCCTCATCACCATCCTGAATCCGCATACCCTCGTGGGCGTGGGGGCGTACGCCACGCAAAAACTCCGGGCTGCCGCCGCGCTCCTGCCGGACAAATCGTTCACCATCGGCACCCTGCTCCATCCGAGCCCCGCCAGCCCCATCGCCAACAAGCTATGGCCGGAACGCCCCATCCAGCAGCTCAAGGAACTGGGCATTTTGTGAAGAGTGGGGAGGTGAGTGACACGGAAGGAATCGCCAGAATAAAAAGCCGGAAATTTGCGGGGTGCATTGTCTCTCTGTAGCAGTTTTTGTGCAATGACAGGAAGGAATTCGTACTTTCCAAACAACTGTTGAAGAACGGCACCGGCATTGGGCCAATCTGATGGAAGCTGAATGCGCCATCAGCAATATGGATTTCATTTCCAAAATCCATATTGCTCTGAAGGAATGTTCAGAAACCCTTTACTGGCTGGACTCGCTCAAGGACACGTTCTTCGTAACGGAAGAAATGCACGCCGGTATCTACCGGGACGGAGAAGCACTCAAAAGCCTCTTCACGTCCAACAAAAAATCGCCCCAAATCAAGAAGAACTCTCCACCCTGCCGCCGCAGGCCTTTTTACTGGACAGGGGAAAGAGGCTCCCGTACAGTTTCCGGGGTATTCAAGCGTTCCGAATTTTATGGCAATTTCAGATTACATCGTGACCATTGGCCTGGAAGTCCACTGCCAGATCAAGACAAAGAGCAAAATGTTCTGCTCCTGCGAGACCGGCTTTGGCTTTGAACCCAATACGCGCGTCTGCCCCACCTGCCTGGGATTGCCCGGCGCCCTGCCCGTCCTGAACGAATTCGCAATTGAACGCACCCTGCTGACCGGGCTGATGCTGGGCTGCTCCAGCCCGGAAATATCCCAGTGGGACCGCAAAAACTATTTCTACCCGGACATGGCGAAGAACTACCAGACCTCCCAGCTTGACCTGCCCCTGTGCCTGGGCGGCGAAGTGCCTCTGTACCCGTGGTCCTACCCCAACGACGTGATCAAGGCCGGAGTGCCCCCGTTCCGTACGGTCAAGCTCACACGCATCCATCTGGAGGAAGATGCCGCCAAAATCACCCACCACGCCACCTATTCCCTGATCGACTACAACCGCGCCGGATCCGCGCTGATGGAAATCGTCTCCGACCCGGACATCGACACTCCGGAAGAAGCCTACGCCTACCTCAAATCCCTTCAGCAAATCCTGAACTACGGCGACATTTCCGACGCCGACATGGAAAAGGGCCAGATGCGTTGCGACGTGAACATCTCCCTGCGGCCAAAAGGCCAGAAAGAGCTGGGCGCCAAGGTGGAAATGAAAAACCTCAACTCCATGTCCGCGGTGCGCCGCGCCCTGCATTACGAAATCCGGCGCCAGGCGGAAGAACTGGACATGGGCATTCCCCAGGTGCAGTCCACGCGCCGCTGGGACGACGAACGGGGGGAAAGCTCCGTGATGCGCACGAAGGAAGACGCGCACGACTACCGCTACTTCCCCTGCCCTGACCTGGTGCCCGTGCGCACGGCCCCGCTTCTGGACAAGGTGCGCGGCATGATTCCGGAACTCCCGCAGGAGCGGCAGAAACGCTTCATGGAAGAATACGGCCTGAGCGAATACGACGCCAACGTGCTGGTAGGAGACCTGGAGCTGGCCCGCTTCTTTGAAGAAGCCGCACAGGGAGCCGCCAGCGGCAAGAAAGTGGCCAACTGGGTAATCAACAACATTTCCTCCGTCCTGAACGAAAAAGGCATGCGCCCGTCCGAATGTCCGGTAAAGCCGGAAGCCATCCGCGGGCTGATCGCCATCATTGACGACGGCACGGTCTCCAACAACCAGGCCCGGGAAGTCTTCAACAAAATGTGGGAGGTGCCGGACCTCTCCGCGGCGGAAGCCGCCAAACTGCTCGGCTTTGAAAAGGCGGACTCCTCCTTCCTGGACGGCATCGTGGCGGAAGTCATCGCCGCCAACCCGGACAAGGTTCAGGAAATCCTGGGCGGCAACGACAAGCTCCTCAACTGGCTCACCGGCCAGGTCATGAAAGCCGCCAGAGGCAAGGCCAACCCGAAAATGGTGACGGAAGCGCTGAAAAAAGCCCTTTCAATGGAGTGATCCAAGACAAAGGATTAAAGACAGAAAAGACAACTTCATCTTTAATCTCCGGCATCTGCCCATTGTCCGCAGCACATCACGGCTTGAACAGCTTCCTGTTGCCCGCCAGCGTATTCCAGACCTGCTTGATCTCTCCGGTGAAGGTCTGCTTCATCATGGAAAGAGAGAAATCCGCGGCCTGTCCCACGCTGATATAGGGCGGCAGGGCCAGGGCATCCCGGTCCACATGGGCGTCCAGCAGGGCCGGCCCCGGATAATTCAGGAACGTCTGCACCATCTGGTCCACCTGGCTGGACTTGTCCAACAGGAACCCCTTGATGCCCACGGCGTCCGCCACGGCGGAAAAAGACGGGTTGTCCAGGTCGATCTGCCACGGAATCAGGCCCGCGGCCTGCATTTCCAGCTGGATGAAATCCAGGCAGCCATTGTTATACACCACGATTTTGACCGGCAGCTTGTACTGTGCGATCGTGATGAGATCCCCCAGCAGCATGGACAGGCCGCCGTCCCCGCAGAGGGCAATCACCTGGCGGTCCGGATATTCCTTCTGCGCGCCCATGGCCATCGGCATGGCGTTGGCCATGGAACCGTGGTTGAAGGAGGCAATCATGCTCCGGCCCATCGTCGCGCAAAGGAAGCGGGCGCTCCAGATGCACGGGGTGCCCGTATCCACCGTAAACACGGCGTCGGAAGCGGCATACTTGTTCAGGGCGGTGGTGAGCTGCTCCGGACGGATGGGAGACTCCTTGTCGTTGCCTTCCATGTACGCGTTCATGTCCTTTACGTCCTTGGCGTGGCGCTTCAGGGAGGCCTCCAGATGCTCGGAATCCGTTTTCTCCTGAACCATGTTCAGCAACGCTTCCGCCGTAACGGATACGTCCCCGCAAATGCCCAGGTCCAGGCGGGAGCGGCGTCCCAGCACTTCCCCGCGCCTGTCGATCTGCACGATCTTCGGCTTGGTGGGAATAAAATTGAAATAGGGAAAATCCGTCCCCCACAGCACGATCATGTCGCTTTCGTGCATGGCCTTGTAGGCGTCTCCCCAGCCGAGGAGCCCCGTCATCCCGATGCCCAGGGGATTGTCATGCTCAAAATAATCCTTCCCGCGCCACGTATAGGCGATCGGGGCCTTCAAGCGGTGGGCGAGCCGGACAACCTTGTCCTGCGCCCCGGCGCATCCGGCGCCGCAGAAAAAGGTGATGCGGTGGTGCTCGTCAAACATCCGCGCCAGAAGGGAAAGAGACTCGTGTTCCGGAACGACGTGCTCACGGGTATAAGAGGGGAGATGCACCAGGTCCTCCATTTCCGCAGGGGCGTCCGCGATGTCTCCGGGCAGGACGACAACGCCCACGTCGCGCCTGGCCCACGCATGCTGGATGGCGGACATCAGGATGCGGGGAGCCTGGGACCCTTCGGAAATCAGTTCCGCATAAGAACTGCATTCCCTGAAAAGCTGTTCCGGATGCGTGGCCTGGAAATATTCCAGGCCTATCTGGCTCTGCGGAATGTCGGAGGCGATGGCCAGCACGGGAGCGTGGCTCCTGTGGGCGTCAAACAGGCCATTGATCAAATGGAGGTTGCCGGGGCCGCTGCTGCCGCAGCAGACGGCCAGGTTCCCGCTCAACTGGGCTTCCGCGCTCGCGGCAAAGGCGGCGGCCTCTTCATGCCGCACATGGATCCATTCAATGGTCTTTTTCTTCCGCAGCGCATCCGTGATAGGGTTCAGGCTGTCCCCTACAATGCCGTAAATCCGCTTGACGCCTGCCCTTTCCAAAATTTCAACGATCTGATCAGCTACCCTGTACATGCAGATTAGACCCAGGGCGCAGGACAAAAAATCAATGCTTTCGTGTCATGCCACGGCAAAAAGGCCCGTTTTTCCCGTATCCGGAAAGCATTGAAAAACGCTCCGGAAGCCGGCCAGCTATCCGGAGCGTTTTTCCTTGAAGAAACAGCGTCAAACTTTATGATTTTCTGCAATTCTATTCATTCTGCTCCATGAAATTCCTCAACAGAATTCTTATACTGGCCGCCGTACCGGCCATGTTGTCCGCAGCCACGGCGGCTGTCGTCTTCCCGGGACCGCCTCCCGGAGCCGCCGGAGCAGTACAGTCCGGCTCCGCCTATACTCTTTCCAACAGCATCCTGACAGCCAAATTCCTGGATAAAAACGGCAGCATTTCCTTTGGCGGTCTCACGTCCAAACTGGGCCCCGTCGCCAAGGCGGGAGGAGAACTGTTCATCGTCAACCTGGCAGACGGACGGAGCATCAAATCTTCCGAATTGAAGGCGGCCAACGTCAAAATCGCCAACCTGCCGGCCGATCCCAAGGCGTTCAGACTCGCGGAACGCTACCCGGGCAAAGCCCTGACGGCCACCTTTCAGGCGCTGAACGGCACGCTGCGCATTTCCTGGCGCGCCGTACTGCGGGACAATTCCCACTACCTGCGCCAGGAACTGCGGCTGGTGAGCACCCAGCCCGTTCAGATGAAAAACATCGTGGCCATGCAGTATGACCTCATCGGCGGGAAGGCCGGGGAACCACGCATTTCCGGCAATGCCAGGGGAGCGCTCGTCGTCAATGACCTAGCATTCGCCGCGCTGGAAACACCCATGGGCATCAATACTGCCGGAAACGCGGGAAATGCCGGGGACGGCGGCACGGACTGGAAAGCGGACAAATGGGTGAAAAACTCCTGGACGGGCAATTTCAACATCCCCCGGGAACTAAAAAAACAGTACGGGGACAATCTTGCCTCCGCGGAAGGCCCCGTCTCCATCGACGGCAAGGGCAATCTCACGATTACGTTCCGGTACACAGGGGGCGACGGGGGAAACAACAAGCTGAACCTCGCCGGGGTGCAGCTCCTGTCCGCGCAGGGAGCCGTCCTTGATTCCGATTTCCATCCCGGCGCTACGGGAGACTCCAGCACCAACAATACCTACAAGGTCAAGGTTCCCGCCAGGGGCGGCTACATGTTGCGCTACTGGGCGGAAACAAAGACGGAGCCGATCGCCAGCAAGGGGGAAATCACTTTCTCCCTGCCCGTAACCACCGCGGAGAAGGAAGACGCCCTGTCGGCGGACTCCCGAATGGCGCAGGGCGTCTGGAGCCGCAAGACAACCCTCCAGCCCAGGGAAACCTGGAACGTATCCTCCGTTATCGGCCTCTTCGCCCCCGGCCAGCAGCGCAGGTCCTTCCTCTCCTACATGGAACGGGAGCGCGCCATGCCTTACCGCCCCTTCATCCATTACAACTCCTGGTATGAACTGAACATCAACCGCAACAACGATTCCGACCCCGCCAGGCGCATGACGGAAGAGCAATGCCTGGCCGTGCTGAAAGACTGGCAGGAGCAGTTTTTCCAGAAACGCGGCACGTCCATTGACGCCTTCGTATGGGATGACGGGTGGGACGAATTCAACAGTCTGTGGGACTTCCACAAAATGTTCCCGCAGGGCTTCAAGCGCATTGATGCCGCCACCGCCAGGCAGAAGGCAGGCATCGGAGCATGGCTGGGTCCGGTGGGCGGCTATGGAACCTCCAAAGGCAAGCGCCTCGCCCACTGGAACGTCAAGCATCCGGACAACAAGATCGGCAACTTCCAGCTTTCCAACAAGGAATACTTCGATGCCTTCGTGGGCCGCTGCTCCCAGATGGTGAAGGACTACAACATGAAATACTTCAAATTCGACGGCATCAGCACCCATTTCCATGCCAAAGGCCCCGGAAGCGAGGAAGATGCGGAAGGTATCATCCACGTGGTGGAGGCGCTTCGCAAAAAGAAGGGCAACTTGTATATCAACTGCACCGTAGGCACCTGGGCCTCCCCCTTCTGGTTCCGTTATGCGGATTCCGTCTGGAGGCAGGAAAACGACTTCGGCACCATCGGCGTGGGCGACAACCGCGACAAGTGGATCACCTACCGCGACCGCCTGGTGCATGAAGTATTTGTCCAGGGTTCTCCCCTGATGCCCATCAACTCCATAATGACGCACGGCCTGATAGTCACCAGGCACGGTCCGCCCAACTGCATGCCGAAGGAACCGGAAAACGTAAAAAAGGAACTCCGTTGCGCCGTGGCCTGCGGGACCTCTCTTCAGGAACTTTATCTGGACCGCGACCTGATGAACGCCAATGACGGCGTGCTCTGGGACGAACTTGCCAAAGGCATCCAGTGGATACGCCGCAATGCGGACGTGCTGGACGACGTGCACTGGGTGGGCGGCAACCCATGGGACAAGGAAAGCAAGGAAGGCTCCGTCTACGGCTGGGCCGCCTGGAACAGGGACAAGGCTACGCTGGCCCTCCGCAATTCCTCTGACCGGGAAAAGAGCCTGACCGCCACCCTGCGCTGCATCCTGGACATTCCCGCAAACGTCAAGGGCGCGATCACCTTCAAGGACTCCTTTGACGATCAGCGCCCCCTAGACGGCTTCACCGGAAAAACCGTTGACATTGACAAGGAACTCACATTCACGCTGAAACCCTTCGAGGTACTCGTCTACGAAGGAGGAAAAGTCAAATAGCTTCCGGATTTCCGGAGCCGCGGAACAGCTTACGAACCGTTTCCATTCGCGGCGCTGCGGAAACTTATCAACCGTCAAGGCCGGAAAACCGGCTATTCATCCGGTCGTCCGGACTGTGCGGGACGAAGCCCGCAAGGCAAGCGAGCCAAACCGGGCCCCGTTTACGGGCATGGAAGCCGCCATTCTTCCGAGTATTAAACTGGCAATATTGTTAACGTGAGGCGCCTCTCCCGCCCCCAAAAAGAGGGGACGAATCCCGTCGTAAAAAGCCATCAAACGGAAAAAACGGATACGGTGCCAAGTTTTTTCCCAACCGCTCCCGTTTCCTCCCAGGCTGCCTATCACCGCCCTACCTTCTCGAACGTTATCGCCTCCATGGGATTGGAGGGATTGACGGGCATCACCAGGCATTGCGCATTCTCCCCGCCCAGGTAAAGCGTATAGCCGTTTCCGGGAGGGCAGGAAATGGATACGGCGTAATATCCCCCGTTTTGCGTCAGGGACCAGGAGCCCCGGTGGGTGGAGACGAGATCCTCCTCCAGCACGGACAAATCGTCCCTGTTCTCCGTTTGTGATATCCACCATCCCCAGGATTCCCGGCGGGGAAAGGAGGAAATCTCGCAGCTTCCGTCTTCATGGAGCTGGATGGTGGATGAACTGACCTGGAAAAAACGGTTCAGCTCCACCGGGCGGGAAAACCACCGCTCGCGGGGAGTGGATTCCACTTTATACACGCCTGCCAGGGATTTGACCTCCGGCTGCGCCACGCACAAAAAACTGTCCCTGTCCATCAGCTTGTAACAGACGATCCCCACTACGACCAAAGGGAACAGGAGAGCCAGGAAAAAAGCCCACAGCACCATCCTCCGCCTCCACCACACGTAAACCGCGGCCAGCCCTGCCACGCTGCCTACGGACATCCAGAACCCCCACGACCGGCAGGCGATCGCAAAAGCGGCGGAAAGAATGGAGAAGCCATGGCAGAGATCGTTCCACATAGGTTCATCAGAATCGCTGGAACACATTCAAAGTCAAGTCTGCAATTCAGAATATACCCGGAGGAGGGGCCTGTGCCGTAAAAACTCTCGTCATAGTCCCTTCAAAGCGCCCTATGTACTTCCATCCCGGAGCAGAATCGGGTAAACAGGCGTTCCGGACATGAAGAATACAGCACATTACCAGGGGCTCACGGAAAAGCAGGTTCTGGAAAACCGTGACAAATACGGCGTCAATATCCTGACTCCCCCTGAAAAAGAACCTCTGTGGAAGCAGTTTCTGGAAAAATTCTCCGACCCCATCATCAAGATACTCCTCGTAGCCCTGGTCCTGTCCGTAGGCGTGGCCTGTTACCAATTTTTCTCCGGGGCGGAACCGGCAAGCGTCTTTCTGGAACCTGTCGGCATTCTGGTGGCCATTCTGCTGGCCACCTGCGTAGGCTTTGCTTTTGAGGTAAGCGCCAACAAAAAATTTGAAATCCTGAACCAGGTCAACGACGACACGATGGTGCAAGCCATCCGCGGCGGCAATATCTGCGAAATTCCGCGCCGCGACGTGGTGGTTGGAGACGTGGTCGTCCTGAACACCGGGGAGGAAGTCCCCGCGGACGGCGTTCTTCTGGATGCCGTTTCCCTTCAGGTCAACGAATCCACGCTGACCGGAGAGCCCCTCATCAGCAAAACTACGGTGGAAGCCGAATTCAAGCCGGACGCCACCTATCCCTCCAACCACGTCCTGAAGGGAACAACCGTGGTGGACGGCCACGGCATTATGGAAGTGACGGCCGTGGGGGACAAAACGGAATACGGCAAAGTTTACGAAGGCTCCCAGATAGACAACAAGGTGGAAACGCCTCTGAACCGCCAGCTTTCCCGGCTGGGCGACCTGATCACCTGGGCCAGTTACGCCATTGCCGCCCTCATCATTATTGGCCGCCTTACCCTGTACTTTACCCATCTGGAAAGCTCGGTGGACTGGCTGGCCGCGGGCAGCTACATTCTGAACACCATCATGATCGCCGTCACGGTAATCGTGGTGACGGTGCCGGAGGGGCTGCCCATGAGCGTCACGCTGAGCCTGGCCCTCAGCATGAAAAGCATGCTGAAAGCCAACAACCTGGTGCGCAAAATGCACGCCTGCGAGACCATGGGAGCCACCACCGTCATCTGCACGGACAAAACCGGCACCCTGACGCGCAACCAGATGAATGTCTACAAGGCTAATTTCTACGGTCTGGGAGACGCCCTCCCGGCGGAGGACGAACTGGGGAACCTGATCCGGGAAGGCATTGCCGTCAATTCCACCGCTTTCCTGGATTATTCGGATCCCGGCCAAATCAAGGCCCTGGGTAACCCTACAGAAGGCGCCCTGCTGCTCTGGCTGCACGGCCAGGGAGTAAACTACCTGGACCTGCGGGAAAACGCGCGCGTTCTGGAACAGCTCACTTTCTCCACGGAACGCAAATACATGGCCACCGTTGTGGACTCTCCCCTGCTGGGTAAAAAAGTACTGTATGTGAAGGGCGCGCCGGAAATCGTGCTGGGAAACTGCGCCACAGTGCGCACGCCGGACGGTGAAACAGACGCTGCCGCCATGCGCCCTGCCATTGAGGAACAATTGCTGGCCTACCAGAACCAAGCCATGCGCACGCTGGGCTTTGCCTACCGTATTCTGGATGATGACGCCCCCGTGTTCCAGGATGGAAAACTGGCCAGGCATGATCTGGTTTACCTGGGCATCACCGCCATTTCCGACCCCGTCAGAGACGACGTTCCGCAGGCCGTGAAGGACTGCATGGATGCCGGAATCAGCATCAAGATCGTCACGGGAGACACGCCGGGCACCGCACGGGAAATCGGCCGCCAGATCGGCCTGTGGACGGAAGCGGACACACCGGACCGTCTAATGACGGGCGTGGAATTTGAACAGACGCCGGACGGAAAATTGCTGGATCACGTGATGGACCTCAAAATCATGTGCCGCGCCAGGCCCATGGACAAGGAACGCCTGGTGAAACTGCTCCAGCAGAAAGGCCAGGTGGTGGCCGTCACCGGGGACGGCACCAATGACGCCCCCGCGCTGAACGCCGCCCAAGTGGGCCTTTCCATGGGGGACGGCACCACCGTCGCCAAGGAGGCCAGCGCCATCACCATTCTGGACAACTCCTTCATGAGTATTTCCCGTGCCGTCATGTGGGGCCGTTCCCTGTATCGGAACATTCAGCGGTTCATCGTGTTCCAGATGACTATCAACGTGGCGGCCTGCCTCATCGTACTTATCGGCGCCTTTCTGGGAACGGAATCCCCCCTCACCGTTACGCAAATGCTGTGGGTGAACCTGATCATGGATACTTTCGCCGCCCTGGCTCTGGCCTCCCTGCCACCGGACGAACGCGTGATGCAGGACCCGCCGCGCAAGGCCACGGACCACATCATCACCCGCCCCATGGGCAGGGACATCCTGGGCGTGGGCTTTCTGTTCGTGGCCTTTCTGTTCGGACTTCTCCAGTACTTCAAGCATACGGACATCACCAGCCTGGCACAGTTCAGCGTCTCCGGCTATTTGGGAAGCTACCTGGACTTTTCATCCCCGGAACATGAACTGACACCTTACGAACTTTCCCTGTTCTTCACCATCTTCGTGCTTCTCCAATTCTGGAACATGTTTAACGCCAAGGCATTCAATACAAACAGAAGCGCCTTTTCACGCATGGGGGCCAGCATGGGCGGATTCGGCCTGGTAGCGTTCCTCATCCTGGCGGGGCAATACGTCATCGTCACCTTCGGCGGGAAAATGTTCAACGTCGTCCCGCTGAGCTGGACGGACTGGGGCCTCATTCTGGGGGGCACCTCCATCGTCCTGTGGGCCGGGGAACTATTCCGAGCCCTGACGCCGGAAAAACCCCGTTCTTGAACGGCATCCAGCCCGCTGTTCCGCATCCGTGTCCTCCGGCATGACACGGATGCGGTCCTCTTCCGGGCGCGCTTCTTTCAACAAACTGGAGCCCGGGCGTGTCATCCATGCATGGACTTGACACGCCTGACGGGCTCTATTTCCGTTTTTGCCGCCTTTCTCTCCCTGACCTGCCTGCTCCTTCCCGGCTGTAAAAAAGCGGAACGGCAGGCGCCTGAAATGCCCACGCTTACATATGAACATCCGGTCGCGATGGACATTCCCGTCAAGGGAAGCTGGGTGGGCCATCTGGACGGGGTGGACAACGCCTCCATCGTGCCGCAGGTAACGGGCTACCTGCAAACGCAGAACTATTCCAACGGCGCCGTCGTGAAAAAGGGGGAAGTCCTCTTCCGGATTGACGATACCGTTTTCAAGGACCAGGTAACCAAGGCCCAGGCCACGCTGGAACAGTCGCAGGCCCAGTTGCAGCAGTTGAATTACGACTTGCAGATTTACAAGCCGCTGGCGGCGGAGAACGCCATCTCCAAACAAAAATATGAAGACACGCGCCTGTCCGCCATCGCTGCGGAAGCCCAGGTCAGGGAGGCCACGGCTGCACTGGAACTGGCCAAAAGGAACCTTTCCTACACCATCCTGTACGCCCCCTTTGACGGAATCGCCGGCATCTCCAAGACGAACATAGGCGACCTGGTCAGTCCGGAAAGCGGCGCCCTGGCCATCGTCTCCTCCGTGGACCCCATCCGCGTCAATTTTGCCGTCACCCAGCAGGAATGGATTCAACAGGCGGGAAAAAACGGGGACGAAGGCATCCGCACGGACAGCAAGCTGGACATCACGCTCAAGGACGGCAGCACCTACCCGGAACAAGCCACCGTCGTAGCCATTGACCGGGCATTCAACCCCCAGACGGGAACGATCCGCGTGCAGGCCAACCTTCCCAACAGGGACTACCTGCTGAGGCCCGGCATGTTTATCATCGCCACGGCGCAGCTCGCCACCGTTAAAAATGCGCTGACGGTGCCCGCCAAGGCCATTCTTTCCACGCAGGGCCGCTTCTTCGTGGTCACACTGGATGAAAACAACCGTCCCTCCATCGTCCCCGTACAGGCCGGGGCCCAGATTGGGGAACGGCAGCAGGTCACTCCCTTGAAACCGGACTCCCTCACCCCGCAGAGCAAAGTAGTCGTGGACGGCCTTCTCCAGGCGGAGGCGGCCACCCGGAATCCGGACGCCCGCCTGAAAGCGGTCCCTGCCTCCAACCAATAAGCCCTTTTTCACCATGGCCGACTTCTTCATCAAGCGCCCCATTCTTTCCTTCTGCCTCTCCATCATCATCGTCCTGCTGGGGGCCTTCTCCATTCTGCGCCTTCCCGTTTCCGAATACCCGGACATCATCCCCCCCTCCATCCAGGTGACCGCCACCTATCCCGGGGCCGACTGCGAGACGGTGGTTAAGTCCATTGCCTCCCCCATCGAACAGCAAATGTCCGGGGTGGACGGCATGTCCTACATGACCTCCGTCAACACCAACAACGGGCAGATGAGCATGATGATTCTGTTTGAGATAGGCACGGAGGCGAACATGGATCAGGTGCTCTCCTACCTGCGCTACGGACAGGCCACCTCCCAGCTTCCGCCGGAAGTCAGCGAACTGGGCATCTCCCTGCGTAAAACCAGCGGGCTGCCCGCCCTGGTCATCAGCTTTTATTCCCCTGACGGAACCTATGACGGCCTGTGGCTGGCCAACTACGCCTACATCAACATGGTGGATGCCATTAAACGCGTCCCCGGAGTGGGGGACGTCCAGGTCTTCGGCTCCGGCCGCTACGCCATGCGCATCTGGCTGAATCCGGAAAAGATGGCGGCTCTGAACATCACGGCCAGGGACGTCATGCTGGCCGTCCAGGCCCAGAACGCTGTGAATCCGGCGGGAAAGATAGGCGCCCAGCCCGCTCCGCCTGACCAGCAGCTTTCCTTTACCGTCAAGGCACCCGGACGCCTGACGACCGTGGAGGAATTTGAAAATATTGTGGTGCGCGGCCAGGGCAGTTCCATCGTGCGTTTGAGTGACGTGGCCCGCGTGGAACTGGGCTCGGAAACCTATAGCCTCAGCTCTACTGTCAACGGCATGCCGGCCGCCTCCCTGGGCATTTACGAAGCGCCCGGCGGAAACGCCATCCAACTGGTGGACAACATCAAAGCCCTTCTGGCGGAAAGCAACCTGCCGCCGGGCATGGATTACCTGGTTTCCCTGGACTCCACCCTGGCTGTGCGTGCCGGGATTGAAGACATCGTCAGCACCCTGCTTATCGCGCTGGGACTCGTTGTCCTAGTCGTATTCATCTTCCTGCAGGGGTGGCGCGGAACACTCATCCCGGCATTTGCCGTTCCGGTCTCCATCGTCGGGGCCTTCATCGCCTTCCCGTTCTTCGGCTTTTCCATCAATACCATCTGCCTGATGGGGCTGGTGCTGGCCATCGGCTTGGTGGTGGACGACGCCATCGTGGTGGTGGAAGCGGTGAAAAACCACATTTCCAACGGAGAAAAGCCCTTGCCGGCCACCATCGCGGCCATGCGGGAGGTATCCGGCCCCATTGTCAGTACGGCCCTGGTGATTTCCTGCGTGTTCGTTCCCACATTGCTGCTCCCCGGCGTATCAGGAAAGCTGTTTGAGCAGTTCGCCGTGACCATTGGCATGTCCATCATCATTTCAGCCTTCTGCGCGTTGTCCCTCAGTCCCGCGCTGTCCTCCCGGCTGCTGAAAGCGGGCAATTCAGACACCATCTGGCTGCTGGGCCCCTTTTTCAACATATTCAACAAGGGATTCAACAAAGCGCGGGACTGGTACGTCAATGCCTGCTCCTGGCTGATCCGCCGCATGTGGCTGTCCATCCTGCTGCTGGCCGCCATGACCGCCCTGCTCTTTCCGCTGGCCAAACTCATCCCCTCCGGTTTCCTTCCCAATGAAGACCAGGGCTATCTGTTCGGAGGCGTGGAGCTGCCGGACAACACCTCCCTGAATGTCACGGAAAAAACGTCCGCGGAGATGGAACGGATCATCCGGGAAGACCCCGGTGTGGAGGTGGTCACCACCGTTAACGGCTTCAACCTGATCAGCACTGTCCAAAGCTCTTCCAACTCCTTCTTCTTCATTTCCCTGAAGCCCTGGTCCCAGCGGAAGGGCCCGGACATGACGGCGGACGCCATCGCCGCCAGGCTGAAGAGCAAGCTGAACGCGTCAATTTCCTCCGGCATGGCCTACGTGGTTCCTCCTCCCCCTCTTCCCGGAGTGGGCACATCCGGGGACGTCACTTTCCTGCTGGAAGACCGGCAGGGCATAGGCGAGGAATTCCTGGCCTCCAACACATCCAAATTCATCGAGGCGGCCGGGAAAAGGCCGGAAATTGCGGGCATCAGCAACTTCATGTCTCCCTCCAACCTTCAATACAATCTGAACGTCAATACGGAACAGGCCACCCTCCAGAACATGAATGTGGATGAGATTTATGCCACCATCCAGGCGTACATGGGGAGTACCTTCCTGAACAACTTCAACATCTACGGCCAGGAATGGCAGGTGTACATGCAGGCGGACGCCCCATACCGGGACAGCATCGACAAGCTTTCCATGTTCTACGTGCGCAACAATAACGGGGACCCGGTGCCTCTGGACTCCGTCATCAACGTCACGCATGGATGGGCCCCGGAATTCCTGATCCGCCAGAACATGTTCAACAGTTCCCAGCTCAACATCACTCCGGCGGAAGGCTATTCCTCCGGACAGGTCATGAACGCCCTGGAGGAAGTATTTGCCCAGACGATGCCCGCGGGCATGGGCTATGGCTATTCCGGCATGAGCTATCAGGAAAAACAGGCGCAGCACGGCATCACCATCGGCATGATTTTCGCCGCCTCCGCCATATTCGTTTTCCTGATCCTGGCCTCCCTGTATGAAAGCTGGTCGCTCCCCGTCGCCGTCTTCATGACCGTTCCCATCGCCATTCTGGGCGCCTTCGCGGCGCTGTGGATTTTCGGCCAGCAATTGAACATTTACTCGGAAATCGGGCTCATCGTGCTGATTGCCCTGGCGGCGAAAAACGCCATCCTCATCGTGGAATTCGCCGTGCTGGAACTCAAACAGGGGAAAGACCTGCTCACCTCCACCCTGGATGCGGCCAGAATCCGTTTGCGGCCCATCCTGATGACCAGCATCGCCTTCATCATGGGCTGTCTTCCTTTGGCCCTGGCCACGGGCGCGGGAGCGGCGGCGCGGCAGGTGGTGGGCATCGGCGTGATCGGGGGGATGATTACGGCCGTCTTTATCGGCGTTTTCTTCATTCCCTCCTTCTTCTACCTGATCGCCAAACTGGCCAAGCTGGACAAGAAAGCCGCTCTGGAACGGCAGGAAAAGGCCTCATGAAAAGGGTGTAGGACAACACTCCCGGGTAGAACGGAAGGCCCCATGAAACCGGCCATTTTCTCCTTTCGGCGGCGTTACATCCAGAATATCCTGGCCCAGAATGCCTTGACGAACACGAGCACCACATTGATCAGCAGGCCGACCTTGATCATGGACATCTGGGGGACTCTCCCCGTGGCGAAGGCCAGCGCGTTGGGCGGCGTGGATACGGGGAGCATGAATGCGCAGGAAGCGCCGATGCCTACCAGAAGCACCAGTGGAGTGGCGGACATTCCCATGGCGGAAGCCACCGTCACCATCAACGGAGCCACTAGGGCGGCGCTGGCCGTATTGGAACAAAACTCCGTCAGGGACGTAATAAAAACGCTGATGATCAGCAGAATGATCAGGGGATTCTGCCCCATCGCCAGGTCGGAAACCTGGTTTGCCAGGAATTTGGCCGCATCCGTTTGAACGAGAACCGTACTGAGAGTAATGCCCCCGCCAAACAGAAGCAGCACGCCCCAGTCCGTATTTTTGGCAATGCCGCTCCAGTTGATGACGCCGCACAGGGGCAGTAGCACCACGGCGCACAGGGCAATCAGCGTATCCATGGAAGGAATGCCGCCCAGCAGGGAGGAAAGAAAACCGCTGCCCATCCAGCACCCCGCAATCACAGCAAACAGGATCAAAACGCGGATCTGCTTTCCGTCCAGGCCGGAAGGCCGTTCCTCGTCCATGGCGGGCGCCATATCCACGTGCAGCTTCAGGTTGGGCTTGAAAAACAGGTACATCAGGGAGAACACCAACACGCCGAACACGGCCACAATCGGCATCGCAATGCGGAACCATTCCGCAAACCCCATGGCAAGCTCATGGGCCGCAATCGCATTGGGAGGAGAGCCCACCAGTGTGCCCATGCCGCCGATGGACGCGCTATAGGCCACACCCAGTACGGCGAACGGAGCCGTGGTCTTGATTTTCTCCTTCGGAATGCGGTCCAGCAGGCCGATTACCAGCGGCAGCATCATGGCCGCGGTGGCCGTATTGGACATCCACATGGAAAGGAATGCCGTCGCCAGGAAAATCAGAACCAGGGCCATGCCCAGGCTCCCCCGCGCCACGGTCAGTATCTTTCCGGCCAGCCATGAATCTATCTTCTGTTCATGCAGAGCCCCCGCTATCGCAAAACCGCCGAAAAACAGGAAAATGGTGGGGTCCGCAAATCCGGCCAGCGCCCTGGCACCCGGCAGAATGCCCATGAACATGGCCAGAACAGGCACCAGCAGGGCAGTTACGGTCACATGCAAAGCCTCCGTCAGCCACAGGATGCCGATGAACGTCAGCACGGCAAGCCCCTTGGCTATCTGAGGCTCCACGGGAAGCCACTTGAGCATGGCCAGGAAAAGAAGGACATCACAGGCAATGATGATGTAATTGCGGTGTCCCTTGGGTTTGTCTGTCGTATCGTGGCGCATGGCGGAAAAACGGAATGATATTCCCTTCTATGTAGGTCCGCGAAGGGTGAAGCGTCAATACATTTTCCGGAAAATTGCGCCCGGTGCCGCGAATATGCCCGGATGCGGAAGATGACGCGGCGCGCAAAAAGCCGCCGCGCATCAGGCGGGGCGGCTTGTAAAACCGTTTGATGGACGCACGGGGGCAATCCCGGCTATGCGGACAATTATTCAGCCGTGGGCTCGGCGGCTTCCTTCTTGGCGGCCGGCTTTTTGGCAGGAGCCTTCTTGGCGGCAGCGGCCTTGGGTTCCGCTTTCTTGGTTTCCGTTTTCTTCGCGTCAGCCTTCTTGGCAGGAGCCTTGGCCGCGGTCTTTTTGGCGGGAACTTCCTTGGCGGCCGGCTTTGCTTCCTTGGCAACGGGAGTAGCCAGGCGGATAGGCGTATTGGAATTCAACTTGGCCTGTTCCTTCTTACGCTTAAGGTAATCGGCACGTCTGCGGCGCTTGGTGACTTTGCGGATTTGCTGTCCCATAGTGATATTGCTATGATAATTACTAATTTTTGAAAAGCTCCATGCCATACATGGGCGCAGATAGGACTACCAATCCGGCATCCAATACGCAAGCACAAAGCGTTATTAGGGCACAGAAAGGCGGCTTTCCCATCCGCTCTTCAGCGGGTTTCCCCGCATCACGGCGCCATTCCCGCAAAGGCCGTACGGGGAAAAAGGTCACCACAGCTTCAGCGCATCCACGCGCACGGGACACTCCCAGCGCACATGGTCGCGGATGGCGGCGGCGATGAATTCCAGCCCGCGTTCCACCGCAGTCACGAGTCCGTCCCCGGCCGCCAAACGCGCGGCAATGGCGGCGGACAGGGAGCACCCCGTTCCGTGCGTGCTGACATCCCGCACGCGCGGACGCGTCCATTCCCCCAGCATGCGGCCGTCCGGCCCCGCAAGCACGTCGCGGCAGTCCCCGGCCAGATGGCCGCCTTTCAGCAGCACGGGGCACCCGTACCGTAGGGCCAGCCTGGCGGCGGCTTCCGGCAATTCATCCCGCTCCGGATTGGAGGAGGAACGGAGCAGCACGGCGGCTTCGTCCAGATTGGGGGTCAGCAGAGCGGCACGCGGCAGGAGCAGTTCCTCATAAACGGCCACGGCCTCTTCCCGCATCAGGCGGTCGCCGGCCGTCGCGATCATGACGGGATCCACCACCAGGGGAATATCCGCATCCTTCACTACCCCGTGCACGGCGCGGACAATGGAGGGAGAATACAGCATCCCCGTCTTCACGGCGGCAACGGGAAAATGTTCCAGATTGATTCTGACTTGGTCGGCCACCAGTTCCGGCTCCACTTCCTGAATGCCGCGCACCAGTCCGGGCACTTCCGAGACGATGCAGGTGACCGCCGTCAGCGCGAAAGCGCCCATGGCGTGCGCCGCCTTCAGGTCCGCCTGGAGGCCGGCCCCGGCGGAACAGTCGGAACCGGCGATGGTCATCATTACGGGAATCTCGCTCATGCCCCTGTTTTTAATCGTGCGGGAAGACGTTGAACATTCAAAAATCAACCAGCGGCTCCCAACTGTCACAAATCCCTGTGGGAAAATGGCGCAGGAATGCCAAAATCCGGCCCATGACCCACGCCGCTTCATTCGGGGACGACCAGGAATTCTGGCTTTTCGTCCAGGACGCCCCGCTGCCTTCCGGGGAAGAACTCCAGCAGGCCATGTTCCGCCTGGACCCCTGTTTTCAACTAAACCTGTCCGGAGCTCCGGAAGAAGCCCCGGACCATGTGCTGGAAGGCAGCTATCTGGATGAAGAAGGGGAATCCCAGCTGGACGTGTTCTGGGTCATGGAGACGGAAGACGCGCGCAAAGCCTTCAAACGCGACCGCGGCGCTCTGAAAAAAATAGGAGACCGCACCAAAATGCTGCGCTTCATTTTGGAAGACGAATGCGCCATGGGACACGTCTTTGCCATGATTCACGCCATTCTGGAAAACCGGAACGGGCTGCTCGTCATCCCCGACGAGCGGGGATTCGCCATTCTGGAACGGAAGGAAGCCCTGAAATTCCTGCATCAGGAAATTCAGGAAAACTGATTCTTACTCATTTGGCGGGGTAAGGCTGGAGTTTCTCTGCCGCGTCTGCCTCCGGCTATTCAGCTCAAGAGCCTTCTTTTTCCAGACTTCCGCCATATTCGCATCCTGCCGGGTGCCTTTGCCCGTGCTGTAGCAGACGGAAAGCATCAGCATGGCGTTCACGTGTTCCTGCCCCGCCGCCAGACGGAGCCAGTTGAACGCCTTCCCCTCATCCACGGGAACGCCGGAACCGTCCAGATAAGCCAGCCCGACGATATACTGGGCATGGGGATCCCCGGCGGAAGCAGCCTGCTGGTACCATTTCAAGGCGCGCTCCATGTCCTGCGCCACTCCCTCCCCCTTGGCGTAGATGCGCCCCAGATACATGGACGCCGCCACATCCCCGCCGTTGGCGGCCCTTTCCAGAAAGGCCAGTCCTGATGCCGCATCCTTGTCAAAGCCCAGCTTCCCTTCCATGGATGCGCGGCCCAGCAGGGACAGGGCGCCCGGATGATTTTCATCCGCCGCCTTGTGCCACAATTCCAGGGCCTTGTTCTGGTCCTGATTGACGCCGTCCCCTTTGGAATACATCATGCCCAGCATGTACAGGGCGTTTCCCCGCTGGCTGCCGGGCCGGGCCAGGCCATATTCAAACCATTCCCTGGCTACGCCCGGATCACGCGTTACTCCGGTACCGTAAAGAAAAAGGGCTCCGATGACCGTCTCCCCGGAATAACCGGCGCCGGACTCCGCCACGGATTCACACCAGGAACGGACATCCAGCGGATGAACCCAGCCGTTTTGCAGGCCTTCCGCATACAGGGAGGCAAGCTCGTTCAGGGCCTCCACATGTTTTTTGTCGTCTCCCTTGGCCTGCGCCGCCTCCTCGGAAGCCGCCTGAAGACGGTTTTTCCAGGTTCCGGCTTTTCCCGTGTCTGCGGAAGATTCAGCCTGTTTTTCCCCGTTCTTCTCAGAACGGACCGGCTCTTTTTCTCCTCCGGACGGCTTATTTTCGCAGCCGAACCAGAAAACAGTCAGGAAGGTCAGCAGACAGGGGAAAATCTTCTTCATCATGCGTTCACCATAAGGCAGCCGCCCACAGCTGCCAAGCAGAGAAACGACAGAAACGCCGTTTTGGCCTCGTAGTATGGCAAATAAAGAGCCAGCACCCGGAAAGCGCGCTGAGTTTCTTGCTTTTTAGCATTGAATATTTGCCTTCTTTCTGTTCTAACAGAGTCGTTCACCTATCATGAAAACTTCTCCATGCCTGTATCTTCTGACATGTCTGGCTATGGCGTTTCTGGAAGGCGCCTTTCACGGTGCCTACGCAGAAGAACAACCTGTGAAATACATCTTTGAGCTGTCCGACGAACCCGTGAAAGTCAAGCCGGGGAAAATAGACACCAAAAGCGTTTTCTTCCCAAAATACGCGCGCGGCACCTCCCCGGAGGCGCTGAAGCGGCAGGCGGCCATTTTCCAGACGCCGGAGGAGCAGGAAGCGCCGGAAAACAAGGTTTCCATCAATATCCATATGAACAGCGACAGGGCTGATGCGGATGGCGGCGGACTGACGGGGTACGAATTCAACCATTCAACCACCCAGGAAGCCATGATCATCACGACGGAAACGCCGGACGAGGAAGCCTGGCTGAATGACGGAGACCCGGACAGCCCCTTTTTCCACACTCCCCGTTCCGCGACCAATACGGAAATCCGTGAAATATCGGCTCCGGCAGACGTCTGGCCTGCATGGAATGAGGAAGAAGTGAATTTGAGCATGAATCTTCCGGAATCGGCGCCGCGTCCTTTCGTAATCCGTCCGTCTCCGCAGGGTTCCTTCCGAACCATCATCAAATCCTTCAACGGAGAGGTTTTTGAAACGGAACCCAAACCGCTCCATCCCGTATGGGACGACCTTCCCCCCGGGTACGTTCCCATTCCCGCACTGCCTGCCTACCAGCCCGCTGCTTTTAAAAACTCAAGAGGGAGCTTCTCTCCGGATCTTCAGAACTTGAACCGCACGGCCCCGTAAAGGGACCATCCGTTAAAGGCCTTGGCCGTGGCGGAATTCGTATGGCTGGTGACGTATTCCAGCCCCAGCATCAGCTTTACCGTATCAATGGACTCCGGGCACAAATAACAATTCAGGCCCAGATAAAAGGAATTCATGCTGTCCACCCATGCGGGATAGCGCGTCACGGAAGGGACATAACGGCTGTTCAGGCGCACAGAGCCGTTTCCAAAGGAACATTGATATTGAAAAACGCCTTCCAGATGCGGGGAAATCCGGTAAACAGGCTGTAAAACAAGTCCGTACACATTCTTGGCCCCAGGCTGTCCCACAATTCCCACCCCGGCCAGCAAATTAGCCATCACGGCCAGATTTCCGCGCTTGGCGTCCCAGCTCAGGGAAAGCACATCCTGCGCGCCGGGGCCCTGGTAATCGGAACCGGAGGCAATCTTTCTGCCGCGCCATTCCGTAAAATTATGGGCGTACTGGTATCCCAGGCTCTGGGAATCCCACATGGGGGAAGCCACACTCCACTTCATCGCGACCAGGGCGAACACGTTATCGTCGGAATGGAACTGGATTTCATCCGTCAAATCCGTCCCGTTTGCATTCAGATACACACCGTAGGAATGATACAGGCTTTTGGGATTCTTCTGGAAATTGGCTTCCAGCCCCCAGTTGGAAATGGGAATCAGTTCATTGCAGATGGCGGACCTCTCTATCGTCTTGATCCGGGAGGAAGGAAGACAATATTCCGAAGTCAGGTGCGGGGTCAGCTTGCCGGCCCGCAGCTTGACACCGGGCAGCGTCTTTTCCAGATAAAGTTCATACAGGGACCATTCCGTATGGCTTCCCGTCCACTCTCCGCGCACCTCCCGGTGGCGGCCTTCCAGATCCCCCACGTTCGTCAGGTTCGACAGGCGCCAGGAACCGTCGCCCAGCAGAATATCCGCCCCCAGATAGGCGCGCCGCCATTCGCTGTTATGGCCTCCGGAACCGGGACAAAACCTGTTGGAGCCATTGGGGCTGACGGCCGCTGTCTGATACTGGCCGATCAAGGTCAGCTTCACCTTCCGAATCCAGGAGAAATCATCCCGGTACAGGACAGGTCCACGGACAACGGTTCCGCACAAAGATGGAGAAGGGAATTCCTGCCCCTGCATGGCCGGAATGCCGGCATTCGCCGTACTCAAGGCCCCGTACCAGCACGCGCCGAACAGGCAATTCCTCAGGCAAACAGGTATCATGATTGAATCAAATCAGGGTTGCAGGACGCACACCATACGGGGATGCTTTTGAAAATCAAGTCCTGATCTTCCGTTTGCCATTGCCGCCTCCCCATGACATGTGCTATGAATAGAAAAATGATGAATGCTCCAATCCGCCCCTCCCTCTGGCAAAACTTCATCCTGTGCCTGACGAAAAAATATGCCGACTTCTCCGGCAAGTCCTCCCGCCGCGAATTCTGGGGATTCAATCTGTTCCTGTTTCTCGGCGCCTTGTTTTTCTCCTTCGCGGGAACCATATTGACCCTCGCGTCCCTGCCGTGGAAGGAACTTCTTGCCACGGACAACCAGGAAGTATTCCACGCCATAGCCCAGGAACACTTCATGTACTTCATCATCACCATGCAGGTCGTATTCCTGGCTATCTACCTCCCCTTCTGGAGCGTCATCATCAGAAGACTCCGCGACGCCGGATTCCATACGGCATGGGGGTACGGCTATATGGCGCTGGGAATCGCCGGCCTCATCAAATGGATGGTTTTCGACCGTTTCCGGTACAGTATGGACGGCAGCATGGACACGACCACCCTGTTTCTGGCCGTCGTGGGAAACGTCTGGTTCCTGCTGATCGTCATTCTGGCCTGTTTCCCTTCCCGCCCGGAGCCGGAGAAACTGCCTGAACAATGACATCCCTTTCTTCGGCGGAAATACCGTAAATCTGTTCAATAAGCTCATTCATACGTTCATCCCACTCCGGGCAATAATGCTCAACAAGGGCATCGGAAAGCCTCTCCACTTCCGCAACTACGGAAGCGGAAGGCACATGGACGGGCGCGCGCAGGATGGGTGCCGTATCCATCTGGAAAAAATTCCCCTGCATCTTGCCACGCAGACGGAACCAGAAATGCATCAGCCGTGAATTGAACAGGGCCGCAAGATACTTCATGCTCAGGCGCTCCGTGCGTATCACATTGAATGACATCATCACATAGGCCTCCCGTTCCGTATGGGTGAACGTGGGCCGCGCGCACTTGCGGACAGCCAATATCTTGGGCCCAGGCAGAAAAAAATTTTCCTTTCTGGGCCAGTGCACGTGGTAATACTTCATGCGCCCCATGCGGGTTTCCCGCCGGGCCTCCATCAAGGGCCGGAACTTCTCCAGATGCCGGATAAGCGTCCGTGCCCGCTCCGAACCATTCTCCGGCGTCAGGTACAAAAGAACCTTTTCCGGCTCTTTCAAGCCATACCGCTCCGCCAGCACGGGTTCATAAAGGGGCTTGAGAAAGCACCGTTCCCGCTCCGTCAAACTGGTGAAAAACTCCCGCGGCACCACGAACACCCCTTCCCCGCGCCGGATGCCGGAACTCCGCACTGTTTCCGGGGGGAGACTTCCCAGGGCACGAGAGGAAACCACGTCCGGGTTCGGCACAATCCCCTGCGCCATTTCGTGCACTGGGTCCAGCTCAAAATTCCTGCGGGCCTCCATCTTCTCCAAAACCGCCTTTTCTACGGCGGAACAGAAAAACAGCCCCTGTTCCACACACCCGGACCGATCTTTCGGCAACGGGAAGCGCCGGTAAGGGGCGTTTATCAGAAACTCTTCCACATGTTCCGGTTCTGCGGAAAAACGGCGGTATTCAGGGACAAGAGCTTCATCCCTGTGGTTTTTCCTTTCCGCCAGAAGCGTCATGGTATGAACCCGGGCGGACTCAAATACCCGGCAGGCTCCGAAGTCGGACAAGCGCAGCGCCCCGCATTCCTCCAGCAATTTCCGGCGCAGAGGCGCCGCTCCGGCATTGCCCATCCATTTGTTGGGCACCACCAGGTGCATCACCCCACCGGGTTTCAGAACATCCATGCCCAGGCAGGCGAACACGTACCAGTAATCCATGCGGGAGGAACAATAAGCGGACATGCGGGAAGCCTTCAGCCTGTCAAAAAGCCCCTTGTTCCCCTTTTCCCCAATAAAAGGAGGATTGCCTATAACCAAGTCGAACCCTCCTTCCTTCATGACGCGGGCCAACACATCCCGCCGCACTCCAACGCCGAACAGGTCCAGGCTGTCACCGCAGATTAAATGATCGCGGAAATGGGCGTCATCACCCGCGGCAAGCAAGGCGCAGCGGAAACGGAAGCGCGCCACCTCCAAAGCCTCTGCGCAGACATCCACCCCGTAAACATGATCTTCTACGGCCTCGCGCACCAGGGCGGCTTCCGAACACTCCGGTTCCAAAATCTTTCTGCGGCGGACAAGTTCATGAAGAATCCCCATGGTGAACGCCCCGGAACCCGCGGACAAATCCAGCACCCGGATCCTCTTCAACAGGGCTCTTTCCGCCTCCCTGCCTTTTTCATGACTGGCGGACAAAGCGGAATCCACCCAGCGGGAAACCGCCTCCCGCACCATCCAACGCACCAGGAACCTGGGCGTATAGACCGTCCCGGTTCCACGGGCATCCGGCATGCTGCGCTCCAGCAAATCCCCCAGAACGGACGGGGTAACGGCATGGTCCTCATCACCTTCCCACAGGGAAAACGGAACCCCTTCCGGAAAGGAAAAATCATCCTGGCCCCCCTGTCCCAGAAAACGCCTCATCAGCACCCGCTTGAACACAAGCCACGTCCCGGCCTTCCATCCCGCCCCGCGTCCCGGAACCGGACACCCGGCCATAAAGCAATCCTGAACGCAGCCTTCCTTCACTCCCGTATTCGTACATTACTCCGGCTCTCCAGGCAATCAAAAGAGGAAGGCTGCTTCACTTGGCGACATCCCGCAGGCATCTTATTCATTGCCGCTTCCTGTCAGAGTTTCACCCAGCTCCCACATTCAGGATTAAAAAATAAAGTTCTTTCTTTCACAATCACGTGTTAGGCGTCTTTCATTTGGGTGACCGGTAGTTCTACCGTGTCTATAAATCATTTGAACAACTTTGATTTAAAAGACAATGAACAATACCGACAACACTCCGGAACCCCGCTATCCCTTCGTTCCCATGTTCGCCAATGGACTGCCCCAAGGCGACTTTTACGTCAACGGCATCACCGCCCCCGTTCTCATCTCCCCTCGCTCCGCTTCCGATGACACTCGCCATGAATGGACCGGGTACCTCAAGATCATGAAACGCGGTACCTATTTCCTTTCCCTGG
>OHQR01000131.1_pt1 | contig 56016 bp, 53 predicted proteins | sample 1578191 | NCBI WGS metagenome assembly OHQR01 (sample SAMEA3879577, study PRJEB24766) | human gut metagenome | biome: human-associated habitat; feature: feces | place: USA | collected 1985/1987 | reverse complement strand
GTTTCATGGGGAAAGGACAGGAGGAAACCACTCTTCGGGCGGCATACGGTGCACCTGTACTGGTATTTATCGCATACGATACGACTTATGATTTGTCGCAGGTGGATTGCGGACTATTGGGTGGAAACATGATGATTGCGGCACAATCGTTAGGGATTGGTTCATGTTGCTTGGGTGGTATTTGCCGCTTCCTGAATGCTCCCGAGGGACGTGAAATCCTTGCAAAACTGGACTTTCCCGATACACATAAGTTGCTTTATGCCATAGCTTTCGGTTATCCGGACGAAGAACCGACTCCAAAGCCTCGCGATATGGGCAAGGTCAGGACGATAGAGTGATTTTTTCTTTCAACTATATTATAAAAACGAGTCCGTAAGTCGAAACTGTTACGGACTCGTTTAAGTTTTCACCCGACGGGCCTTTTAATCCTGTTTGTCGTTTTTGTTCGTCAGGTTCTTTCCCTTGTATTGTCCAGTCAGGGCATTCAAGAAGCTTTCTACCTTTTGGGATTCAGTTTCCGATATCTTACGTCCTACTTGGTAGGTGGCCATTTTGCTGATGGCTTCGCCAAGTGTAGATACGCTTCCATCGTGGTAATAAGGGTAAGTCAATGCCACATTTCTTAATGTCGGTGTTTTGAAACGATAGCGGTCGCGTTCAATTTTGGTCTGTGCCCAACGTCCGTTGTCTCCGTCCGTAAGTCCTGACTTTTGTGTAAGCTCCCGGTCTTCGAAATAATTGGCACGCTGTCCCATCAGTTCATAAGTCAGTCCACCCATGTTGACACCGGCATGGCAAGTGGCGCAGTTGTATTCCTTGAAAAGTTTGTACCCTTCTATCTGGTCTGCCGTCATGGCGTCCTTTTCACCTTTTAAGTACCTGTCGAAAGGAGAGTTGGGCGTGAGCAACGTCTTTTCATATTCTTCTATGGCATTGGTGATCGTACCCATGCTGAGTCCTTCCGGATACACACTGAGGAACTTGGCTGTAAACGCCTCGTCTGCGGACAAGCGTTCCACAATTTCATCAAAAGACTTGCAACCCATTTCCACCGGATTCAAAGGAGGGCCTCCGGCTTGTTCAGCCAATGTGGCGGCACGTCCGTCCCAGAACTGCACGAAATTGAAGCAGGCGTTGAAGACGGTCGGGGCGTTTACGCCTCCCAGTTGTCCGTTGATACCTTCCGAATAACGCTTGTTGTCCACGCCGCCCGTTTCGATGCCGTGGCAGGTGGCACACGATATGGTACCGTCTGCGGAAAGGCGTGTGTCGTGGTAAAGCCTTTCACCTAATTCAGCCTTTTGAGCATTATACGCTACACTGTCCGGAATAGGACGTACGGGTTCGTTGGCAAACTCAGGGGCAGCCAATGGGTTGGGGAAGTACTTTGCACGAATCTCCTTCACATCGCTCAAGGCAATTTCCTTTTTCGCGTCAGTGATGGAAGAGCCCCAATGCACAAGGTAATATGTGGCCATGGGCATTGAACCGTTGGAGATACATTGTTCCACTTTGGCCAAATCCACTTCGTTGGGCATGGTTTGTTCCTTCAGTGCCTGGATAAACGGTGCGATGTCGAATGCTGCATATCCGTCTTTCACATGTTGGGCTATCAGTCCCTTTGCCAAAGGCATAGTGGCATAGAACGGCAATTCCGGATTGGCGGTATGACAGTCTGCACAACCTCCGTCTTCCAGCACTTGAAGTAACTGTTCATGTACAGGCAAATCGGGCGAGGGGGCTCGGTTTACCATCCGGTAGGTCACGGCCAATGCTGCTATGACAACTACCAAGCTTAATAGAATTTTAGAACTTTTTTTCATCTTGTCCAAGTCGTTTTAATTGATTGTTGATTGATATAAGAAACACTGTTTTCGTCACATATTTCCGTACACATGTATGCTGCCTTGTGCCGACGGAAGATAATTAACCCCATACCAGCACATCTGCAAACAGGCAAAAGCAAAGATGAGCAATACATAGGAAAGCCGATGACTTCTGCGTGCGTTGAACCGCCAATGTATGTATAACAGGTAAGTCGTCCAAGTCACGGCTGCCCATGTTTCCTTGGGATCCCAGCTCCAATAATTGCCCCATGCATTCTTGGCCCATAACGCCCCACTGAGCATGCCGAAAGTTAGGAATGCCGTACCTATATATACCAATTGGTCGGTTGTGGGGAGATAGCGTTCCGTATGTTGTATGATTCCGGCTACCGCAAGGATGAAAGCACATCCCGACACGGAATAAGAGAACATGTAGACCGTTACGTGCGGGATGAACCAGGCACTTTGCAATGCCGGCATCAAGGCTTGCTCGTGTATCTCCGGCTTCAGCAGGTTCATCGTGATGAATACGGAAGCTACGACCGTGGAAAAGAACATAATCCACTGGTAACGCCACTTGGCGTAGGTGAGGATTCCGGACAGCATCATGAAAAAAGAATACCACAATCTCGTCTCGCCCAACGTGCGTAGAGGAGGGCGGTGAAGCCCGGTCCAAAAAGCTGCGATGAATGCGGCATAGACGCACAGTCCTGCCACGGTGAGCAGGACAGAGGCATGGGACCTTCCTTTCCATGCCGCAATGGCACCCGCCATCCACAATAATACCGAGGGTAAGGCAAATTCTGCAAATTCATTCCACGTAATCATGTTTCTTTCCTCCTTCTTCCTTTTTTCCCGGTACGGAATGTCCTTGTATGAAAAGCAGGGCATTGCCTGCAATGAGCATCCATATTCCTGTCCATTGGACGTATTTCCATGGCTGCCGTACCCATAGCACGATGCAGTATGGGGGAATATCCGTGGTTCCCGTCGTGTTTATACTTTCCAGATAGAGGTCATCTTGCCATGAGAGGCGGTGGGGATGGTTCACTTTCAACTTGAATGTGGAGCCTTTGCACGTACGCAGTTCTGCTGTATAATCCTGCGGGATACCGCGTTCGGAAAAAGTCGCTTCCGATGAGACCAGTTGCAACGTTTCGCCCAGTGCCGTCTTGTAACCGCTTTTGTCGAAAGCCTCCGCTGTGGGTTGTTCTTTAGTCACTATCGCCCGCCATTCGTAGGTGTCGGGAGCTCCGAAGAAACCGCCGGACAAAGCAAGCAAAAGACCCGCATGCACGAGTGTGAAACGCAGTTTGTAAGGGCGTGGACGGGACAGACCTCGAAACAGTACCAATGTGAGGTGTGCAACCAAGGCAGTCAGGACGGCTACGAACCACCATGTGCCTGTAACGGGGAGACAGGTGAAGCCTTGCACTAAACAAGACCCCAAAAACAGGGTCAAGAGCAGGTAGGTGGTGGAAAGCGAAGACAGACGGGATGCAAATGGGGAAAAACGTTTTTCCCTGGAAATCACCCATAGGCCAACTGTCAGGAATAACAATAGGCCGACATTCACCGGAAATGCAAAAAATGTTTTCGGGAAATGATAAAACAGCCATTGACAGATGAGTGCTGTTCCAAAGTAACAAATCCACAGGGCTTTGGCCATAGTGTAGTCTTTGCTTTAAGTTTTTATAATATGCACATTGAAACAACAAAGGTAACCATATTTTGGAGGAATTTACTATTTTTTTCGATAAACTTGCATATAATGGCTCTTTTCATTATCTTTGCACTCGATTTCAAGGAAATCATGCGGAAATAGCTCAGTCGATAGAGCACTAGCCTTCCAAGCTGGGGGTCGCGGGTTTGAGTCCCGTTTTCCGCTCACGCTGCTGTAATAGCTCAGTGGTAGAGCACTTCCTTGGTAAGGAAGAGGTCCCGAGTTCAAATCTCGGTTACAGCTCTACGACTTTATAATTTGTCGAAGCAGAAAATACACAGATTATTCATTAAAACAATAAATAAGTAAAGCTATGGCTAAAGAACATTTTGAACGTACCAAACCCCATGTTAACATTGGTACAATCGGTCACGTAGACCACGGTAAGACTACCTTGACTGCTGCCATCACAACTGTATTGGCAAAGAAGGGTCTTTCTGAAGTTAAGTCTTTCGACTCTATCGACAACGCTCCTGAAGAGAAAGAGCGTGGTATTACAATCAATACTGCACACGTTGAGTATGAGACTGAAAACCGCCACTACGCACACGTAGACTGCCCGGGACACGCTGACTATGTAAAGAACATGGTTACTGGTGCTGCTCAGATGGACGGTGCTATCATAGTTGTTGCCGCTACTGACGGTCCTATGCCCCAGACACGTGAGCACGTGCTTCTCGCACGCCAGGTGAACGTTCCTCGTTTGGTTGTATTCCTGAACAAGTGTGACATGGTTGAGGACGAGGAAATGCTCGAGCTCGTTGAGATGGAAATGCGTGAGCTTCTTGATCAGTATGAGTACGATGGCGACAATACTCCTATCATCCGTGGTTCTGCACTCGGCGCCCTGAATGGCGTTAAGAAGTGGGAAGACAAGGTTATGGAGCTCATGGATGCTGTTGACAACTGGATTCCGCTGCCTCCGCGTGACCTCGACAAACCGTTCCTGATGCCGGTTGAGGACGTGTTCTCAATTACAGGTCGTGGTACTGTTGCTACAGGTCGTATCGAGACCGGCCGTGTTAAGGTTGGTGATGAAGTTGAGCTGCTCGGTCTTGGCGAGGACAAGAAGTCGGTTGTTACTGGCGTTGAGATGTTCCGCAAGATTCTTGACGAGGGTGAAGCTGGTGACAACGTAGGTCTGTTGCTCCGCGGTATCGACAAGAACGAAATCAAGCGTGGTATGGTACTCTGCCACCCGGGACAGATCAAACCTTACAAGAAGTTCAAGGCTCAGATCTACGTTCTGAAGAAAGAGGAAGGTGGACGTCATACTCCGTTCGGAAACAAGTATCGTCCTCAGTTCTATCTCCGTACAATGGACTGCACAGGTGAAATTTCTCTGCCCGAAGGCGTTGAAATGGTAATGCCTGGTGATAACGTAACTATCACAGTAGACCTGATCTACGCTGTTGCATTGAACGTTGGTCTGCGTTTCGCTATCCGTGAAGGTGGCCGTACAGTAGGTGCTGGTCAGATTACTGAGATCATTGACTAATACAATTTAGTTTTAAAATAAGGGCTCTCGCCTTAACTGACGAGAGCCTATTTTACGGGAATAGCTCAGTTGGCAGAGCACTGGTCTCCAAAACCAGGTGTCGGGAGTTCGAGCCTCTCTTCCCGTGCAAAAAAGAGATAATATGTTTAAGAGTTTAACAAATTATTGCAAAGTTTGCTACGAAGAACTTGTGCATAAAACATCATGGCCCACACGAGCCGAACTTACTCACACCGCAATGGTTGTATTATCTGCTTCCTTGATCATTGCGCTTGTGGTGTTCATTATGGATTCCGTGTTCCGGTTTGTCATGAGTACGATCTATCCTAATTAATATCGTTATTAAAGGAAATGGCTGAATCAGGTAAGAAATGGTATGTATTGCGTGCTGTCAGCGGGAAGGAAGCCAAGGTAAAAGAGTATATCGAGGCTGAACTCAAGCACAATGCGCTTCTTTCTGCGTGTGTATCTCAGGTGCTGATACCTATGGAGAAACATGCTTCTTTGCGCAACGGCAAAAGAGTCGTAAAGGAGAAAATAGCTCTCCCCGGCTATGTGCTTGTTGAGGCAGAGCTGAAAGGAGATGTCGCTCATACGCTTCGCTTCATGCCTAATGTCTTGGGATTCCTCGGTGGACAGGAAAATCCTACTCCGGTGAGGCAGTCTGATGTCAACCGTATACTCGGTACAGCCGAAGAAACGGAGTTGGCTGAAGAGGTAAACATCCCGTTCAGCGTGGACGAGACGGTAAAAGTTACGGATGGCCCGTTCAGTGGTTTTAGCGGTGTAATCGAAGAGGTTAATACCGAGAAACACAAACTCAAGGTCATGGTTAAGATTTTCGGACGCAAGACGCCTCTGGAACTCGGTTTTATGCAAGTTGCAAAAGAATGACGCATTGTTACGGATGCGGATGTTCTTTTATATAATAAATTTTTAATTTACAAACGAAATGGCTAAAGAAGTTGCTGGATTAATCAAATTACAGATTAAAGGTGGCGCTGCGAATCCTTCTCCTCCCGTAGGACCGGCTCTCGGTTCAAAGGGTATCAACATTATGGGATTCTGTAAGGAATTCAACGCCAGAACCCAAGATAAGGCTGGAAAGATACTTCCTGTCGTTATCACTTACTATGCTGACAAGTCATACAGCTTCGAAATCAAGACCCCTCCCGCAGCCGTACAGCTCATGGAGGCAGCCAAGGTTAAGAGCGGTTCAGCCGAGCCCAACCGAAAGAAAGTAGCTTCTGTTACATGGGATCAGGTACGTGCTATTGCTGAAGACAAGATGGCTGACCTTAACTGCTTTACAGTAGAGTCTGCCATGAAGCTTGTAGCAGGTACTGCAAGAAGTATGGGTATCACTGTAAAAGGGGACTTCCCTGGTAAATAATTTATAACTTCAAGAAAATGAGTAAACTGACAAAAAATCAAAAATCAGTAGCTGATAAGGTTGAAGCAGGGAAAGCATACTCTTTGAAGGAAGCTGCCGAGCTGGTCAAGGAAATTACCACGACAAAGTTTGACGCTTCTCTTGATATCGATGTACGCTTGGGCGTTGACCCGCGAAAGGCAAACCAAATGGTAAGAGGTGTTGTTTCTCTTCCCAATGGAACCGGTAAGGTTACACGCGTGCTTTGCCTTTGTACACCAGATGCTGAAGCTGCTGCTAAAGAAGCAGGTGCTGACTATGTTGGTCTTGACGAGTATATCGAAAAGATCAAGGGTGGTTGGACTGATGTTGACGTCATCATCACCATGCCGTCTTGCATGGGTAAAATCGGACCTCTTGGACGTGTCCTCGGTCCGCGCGGCTTGATGCCTAACCCCAAGAGCGGTACTGTGACTATGGATGTAGCAAAGGCTGTCAAGGAAGTTAAGCAAGGTAAGATTGACTTCAAGGTTGACAAGACTGGTATCATCCATGCTTCTATCGGAAAGGTATCTTTCACTCCCGAGCAAATTTATCAGAATGCCAAGGAGTTCATCGCTACCGTAATAAAGCTGAAACCTGCTGCCGCTAAAGGTACATACGTCAAGAGTATCTATATTTCAAGCACTATGAGTAGGGGTATCAAGATTGATCCTAAATCAGTTGAATAACTCTAAAAGTTTTGTAAGATGAAGAAAGAAGTAAAAGATACTATAGTCGTTGAACTCGGGGCAAAACTGAATGAGTATTCTCATTTCTACCTCGTTGACGTTACAGGTATGAACGCTGGCGCTACTAGTAAGCTGCGTCGTGAGTGTTTCAAGAATGACATCAAGATGGTTGTTGTTAAGAACACTCTTTTTCACAAGGCTTTAGAGGCTTCAGATGTTGATTTCGAACCTTTGTATGGATGCCTGAAAGGAAGTACTGCAGTTCTTTTCTGCAACACAGCCAATGTTCCGGCTAAAATGCTTAAGAACTACAAGAAAGAAGGCATTCCCGCATTGAAGGCTGCATACGCTGAAGAGTGTATGTACATCGGCGCTGACAAACTTGAAGAGCTCGCAGCTCTCAAGAGCAAGAACGAACTCATCGCAGAGGTTGTTGCTTTGCTTCAGTCTCCTGCAAAGAACGTTGTTTCTGCTCTCCAGTCTGGCGCCCAGACAATCCACGGCGTGCTCAAAACTTTGGGCGAGCGTGCTGAATAAATCAAACACCCAAACATTTAACATTTAAAAACATTAAAATTTAGAATAAAATGGCAGATATCAAAGCTATTGCTGAAGAATTGGTAAATTTGACAGTGAAAGAAGTTAACGAGTTGGCAACAGTCCTGAAGGACGAGTATGGAATCGAGCCCGCTGCTGCAGCTGTTGCTGTTGCTGCTGGTCCTGCTGCTGGCGGTGCAGCTGCTGAGGCTGAAGAGAAGACATCTTTCGATGTAGTTCTCGCTGAGGTTGGCGGCGCTAAGCTTCAGGTTGTTAAGGCTGTTAAGGAAGCTTGCGGTCTTGGACTGAAAGAGGCTAAGGATCTTGTAGACGGTGCTCCTTCAACTTTGAAGGAAGGTCTGTCTAAGGACGAGGCTGAGAACCTGAAGAAGGCCATTGAAGAGGCTGGAGCTAAGGTTGAGCTGAAATAATTAAGACTTCTTAAATATTATGGGTTAAGATTCTCCCAGTCGGAGAGTCTTAACCTTTTTGTGTATTTACTATGCAGTCATCCACCACTGCATTTCCCGGCAAGAGTCTTGAATGTTTCTGCCGGTTGTGACGTTTTGAAAAGGTGGCATTTATAACGGTAACAAAAAATCTGTAATGGCTTCAAAAATTGTTGATAACAGAGTAAATTTTGCCAGCGTGAAGAATCCGATGCCGTATCCGGATTATCTCGATGTGCAATTAAAGTCTTTCAGAGACTTCTTACAGTTGGACACTCTGCCTGAAGAACGCAAGAATGACGGTTTGTATAAGGTTTTCGCAGAGAATTTTCCTATCACCGATACGCGTAATAATTTCGTTCTTGAGTTCTTGGATTACTACATCGACCCGCCCCGTTATACTATCGATGAATGTCTCGAGCGCGGATTGACGTACAGTGTACCCCTCAAGGCAAAGATGAAACTGTATTGCACGGATCCTGATCACGAGGATTTCGGAACATTCATCCAGGATGTATTCCTTGGCACGATTCCTTACATGACGAATAATGGTACGTTTATTATTAACGGTGCCGAACGCGTTGTTGTATCACAGTTGCACAGGTCGCCGGGCGTATTCTTCGGTCAAGGCGTTCATGCAAACGGTACAGTGTTGTATTCGGCGCGTATCATTCCGTTCAAGGGCTCTTGGATAGAATTTGCTACAGACATCAACAATGTGATGTATGCTTATATCGACAGAAAGAAGAAGTTGCCTGTTACCACATTGCTCAGGGCAATAGGTTTTGAGACTGATAAGGATATCCTTCAGATATTTGACCTTGCTGAAGAAGTGAAGGTTAACAAGAAGAATATCAAGGAAGTGCTTGGCCGCAAGTTGGCTGCAAGGGTGCTCAAGAGCTGGAACGAGGATTTTGTTGACGAAGATACGGGTGAAGTTGTTTCAATCGAGCGTAATGAGGTCATCATGGAGCGCGAGACCGAGATAACAAAGGAGAACATTGACGATATTCTTGACAGTGGTGCCTCTACAATCCTTTTGCATAAGGACGCTGACGCAGCTAGCAAGTATTCTATTATCTTCAATACCTTGCAGAAAGACCCGAGCAACTCGGAGAAGGAAGCCGTACTTTACATTTACCGCCAATTGCGTAACGCTGACCCGGCCGACGATGCTAGTGCTCGCGAAGTTATCCAGAACTTGTTCTTCTCGGACAAGCGTTATGACCTTGGTACAGTAGGACGTTACCGTATAAACAAGAAACTTGGTCTTGACACGGACATGGATGTCCGCATCCTTACCAAGGAAGACATAATTGAAATTATAAAATATCTTATCCAGCTGGTTAACTCAAATGCTACGGTTGACGATATCGACCACTTGAGCAACCGCCGCGTACGTACTGTAGGCGAGCAGCTGAGCAACCAGTTCTCGATAGGTCTGGCACGTATGAGCCGTACCATACGCGAGCGTATGAATGTACGTGACAACGAAGTGTTCACTCCGACTGACCTGATTAATGCGAAGACTATCTCGAGCGTGATCAACTCGTTCTTCGGTACAAACCCGCTGTCACAGTTCATGGACCAGACCAACCCGCTGGCAGAGGTTACACACAAGCGCCGTTTGTCAGCCCTCGGTCCTGGCGGTTTGTCTCGTGAGCGTGCAGGATTCGAGGTGCGCGACGTTCACTATACCCACTACGGACGCCTTTGCCCGATTGAAAGTCCTGAAGGTCCTAACATCGGACTTATTTCATCTCTTTGCGTTTATGCCAAGATTAATGACCTTGGCTTTATCGAGACACCTTACCGCAAGGTTAAGGACGGTGTTGTCGATTTGGATAACGACCATGTGGTATATCTTACTGCAGAGGAAGAGGAAGACCATGTAATAGGCCAGGGTAATGCTCCGCTTAATGACGACGGTACGTTTATCCGCGATGTGGTCAAGTGTCGTCAGGATGCCGACTTCCCCGTCGTTCCGCCGTCGGAAGTTGACCTTATGGACGTCTCTCCGCAACAGATTGCATCAATCGCAGCCGCTCTTCCGATCTGAATGATCGCAGCCGGCCTGATTCCGTTCTTGGAGCACGACGACGCCCACCGTGCGTTGATGGGTAGTAACATGATGCGTCAGGCGGTACCGTTGCTTCACAACGAAGCTCCTATTGTAGGAACCGGCATCGAACGCCAGGTTTGCGTTGACTCTCGCACAATGATTACGGCCGAAGGTGACGGTGTTATTGAATATGTAGACGCAACTACCATACGAATACTTTACGACAGGACTGAGGAAGAGGAGTTCGTAAGCTTCGAGCCTGCACTCAAGGAGTACAGGATACCTAAGTTCCGCCGTACCAACCAGAATATGACAATAGACCTCCGTCCGATATGCGACAAGGGACAGAGGGTAAAGAAAGGCGACATCCTTACTGAAGGATACGCTACTGAAAACGGAGAACTCGCTCTCGGACGCAACCTGTTGGTAGCTTACATACCTTGGAAGGGTTACAACTACGAGGACGCTATCGTACTTAACGAGCGCGTTGTCCGCGAAGACGTGCTTACTTCCGTTCACGTAGACGAGTATTCTCTCGACGTGCGTGAGACGAAGCGAGGCATGGAAGAGTTCACGAGCGACATTCCCAACGTCAGCGAAGAGGCGACCAAGGACCTCGACGACAACGGTATCATCCGTGTCGGCGCACGCGTAGAACCGGGCGACATCCTTATCGGTAAGATTTCACCGAAGGGAGAGAGCGACCCGTCGCCAGAGGAGAAGCTCCTCCGTGCTATCTTCGGCGACAAGGCCGGCGATGTGAAAGATTCTTCATTGAAGGCCAATCCGTCGCTTACGGGTGTCGTAATCGACAAGAAGCTGTTCTCTCGCGCAGTGAAGACACGCGCTTCAAAGCAGCAGGACAAGGTAATACTTGCCAAGATAGACGAGGAATATGCAGCCAAGATCGATGATTTGAAGGACATCCTTGTCGACAAACTCCTTACCCTTACCGAGGACAAGACTTCGATGGGCATCAAGGATTATACCGGTGCAGAAATCATTACGAAGGGCAGCAAGTTCAGCATCGCACAGCTCAAGAATCTTGAATACGACGGCATACAGTCTAATAACTGGACTGACGACGAGCATACCAACATGCTGATACAGAAGCTCATCATGAACTTCATCAAGAAGTACAAGCTCCTCGATGCAGAGCTTAAGCGCCGCAAGTTTGCGATAACTATTGGCGACGAGCTGCCTTCAGGCATTCTGCAGATGGCCAAGGTTTATGTTGCCAAGAAGCGTAAGATCAGCGTAGGTGACAAGCTTGCAGGTCGCCACGGTAACAAGGGTATCGTTTCCAAGATTGTGCGTCAGGAAGACATGCCGTTCTTGGCTGACGGTCGTCCTGTCGACCTTGTGCTTAACCCGCTGGGTGTGCCTTCACGTATGAACCTCGGACAGATATTCGAGGCCATCCTCGGTGCTGCCGGCAAGCGTCTTGGCGTTAAGTTTGCAACACCTATCTTCGACGGTGCCAAGCTCGACGACCTCCAGGAGTGGACCGACAAAGCCGGTCTGCCGCGCCTCTGCTCTACACGCCTTTACGATGGTGAGACCGGAGAGCCGTTCGACCAGCCAGCAACTGTGGGTATAACGTACTTCCTTAAGTTGGGTCACATGGTTGAAGACAAGATGCACGCACGTAGTATCGGTCCGTACTCTCTCATCACCCAGCAGCCGCTTGGCGGTAAGGCGCAGTTCGGTGGCCAGCGTTTCGGAGAGATGGAGGTTTGGGCACTTGAGGCATTCGGTGCAAGCCATGTGCTTCAGGAGATACTTACGATCAAGTCAGACGACGTAGTAGGCCGTTCAAAGGCTTACGAGGCTATCGTCAAGGGCGAGCCCATGCCGACACCTGGTATTCCAGAGTCGCTCAACGTGCTGCTACACGAGTTGCGCGGTCTTGGCTTGAGCATCACTCTTGACTAAAAACTGAAACTCTTTACATAACAAATACAACTAAGATATATGGCTTTCAAGAAAGATTCAAAGATAAAGAGTAATTTTACGAAGATTACCATCAGCCTTGCGTCGCCTGAGGAAATCCTCGAAAGTTCTTATGGCGAGGTGACCAAGCCTGAGACCATAAACTACCGTACTTATAAGCCTGAGCGCGACGGACTCTTCTGCGAGCGCATCTTCGGTCCTACCAAGGACTACGAGTGCGCCTGCGGCAAGTACAAGCGCATTAGATATAAAGGTATCGTCTGCGACCGTTGCGGCGTTGAAGTTACCGAAAAGAAGGTGCGCCGCGAGCGTACCGGACACATCGAGCTGGTAGTGCCTGTTGCACATATCTGGTACTTCCGCTCGCTGCCTAACAAGATTGGTTATCTGCTCGGAATACCGACCAAGAAGCTTGACTCCGTAATTTATTACGAGAAGTACATTGTCGTGCAGCCGGGTGTGATGGAAGGCAGGAAGGACTCTGAAGGAGTCGAGATGAACGGTTCGCACAAGATGGACCTGCTGACCGAGGACGAATATATCGACATAATGGACAACCTGCCCGACGGCAACGAGTATCTTGACGACAGCGACCCCAACAAGTTCATCGCCAAGATGGGTGCCGAAGCTATTTACGACCTGCTCGTCAACATCGACCTCGACTCTTTGTCGTACGAACTGCGCGACCGCGCCAACAGCGACTCTTCACAGCAGCGCAAGACTGAAGCCCTGAAGCGTCTTCAGGTCGTAGAGGCGTTCCGTACGAGCCGTAATGTCAACAGGCCCGAGTGGATGATAATGAAGATTATTCCTGTCACTCCGCCCGAACTTCGTCCTCTTGTTCCTCTGGATGGCGGACGTTTCGCCACTTCCGACCTTAACGACCTTTACCGTCGCGTCATCATCCGTAACAACCGCTTGAAGCGACTTATGGAGATCAAGGCCCCCGAGGTCATCCTTCGTAACGAGAAGCGTATGTTGCAGGAGGCTGTCGACAGCCTGTTCGACAACTCACGTAAGAGCAGTGCCGTTAAGAGCGAGTCAAACCGTCCGCTCAAGTCACTCTCAGACTCGTTGAAGGGTAAGCAGGGACGTTTCCGTCAGAACCTTCTCGGTAAGCGTGTCGACTATTCTGCACGTTCGGTTATCGTTGTAGGTCCTGAGCTGAAGATGGGCGAGTGCGGTCTGCCTAAGCTGATGGCTGCCGAGCTTTACAAACCGTTCATCATACGCAAGCTCATCGAGCGCGGAATCGTCAAGACAGTTAAGAGCGCAAAGAAGATTGTAGACCGTCGCGAACCGGTTATCTGGGACATTCTCGAGAATGTAATGAAGGGTCATCCCGTACTTCTCAACCGTGCCCCGACGCTTCACCGTCTCGGTATCCAGGCATTCCAGCCCAAGCTCATCGAGGGTAAGGCTATCCAGCTCCACCCGTTGGCATGTACGGCGTTCAACGCCGACTTCGACGGCGACCAGATGGCTGTCCACCTTCCGCTCAGCAACGAGGCTGTGCTCGAGGCGCAGATACTTATGCTCCAGAGCCACAACATTCTTAATCCTGCCAACGGTGCGCCTATCACCGTGCCGTCACAGGACATGGTGCTCGGACTTTACTATATCACCAAGATTCGTCCGGGAGCAAAGGGCGAAGGCCTTACATTCTACGGTCCCGAGGAGGCAATCATCGCCCACAACGAGGACAAGTGTGACCTCCACGCCCAGGTTAAGGTTGTTGTCAAGGACGTCGACCAGGACGGCAACTATTACAACCATGTTGTAGAGACTTCGGTAGGCCGCGTAATCGTCAACGGCATCATTCCCGACGAAGTGGGCTACGTGAACAAGATTATATCTAAGAAGAGCTTGCGCGACATCATCGCCGACGTAATCAAGGCGGTAGGTTTCGCCCGTGCGTGCGAGTTCCTCGACGGTATCAAGAACCTGGGTTACCGCATGTCATACCTCGCAGGTCTTTCGTTCAACCTTGACGACATCATCATTCCTAAGGAGAAGGTTGCGCTTGTAGAGAGAGGTAATGAGGAAGTGCGCCAGATTACAGATAACTATAACATGGGCTTCATCACCGATAACGAGCGTTATAACCAGGTAATCGACGCCTGGACCCACGTTAACAACGAGTTGGGTGATGTCCTGATGAAGGAGATGACCGAGGCCGACCAGGGCTTCAACGCCGTTTACATGATGCTCGACTCTGGAGCCCGTGGTTCTAAGGACCAGATACGACAGCTTGCCGGTATGCGTGGACTTATGGCCAAGCCGCAGAAGGCCGGCGCCGAGGGCGCGCAGATTATCGAGAACCCGATTCTTTCGAACTTCAAGGAGGGTATGAGCGTGCTTGAGTACTTCATCTCTACCCACGGTGCACGTAAGGGTCTTGCTGACACCGCCATGAAGACGGCCGACGCCGGTTATCTTACTCGTCGTCTTGTCGACGTATCACACGACATCATCATCACCGAGGAGGACTGCGGCACCCTGCGCGGTCTTGTATGCACGGCGCTGAAGAACGGCGACGAGATTATCTCGTCACTCTACGAGCGTATCCTGGGCCGTGTTTCGGTTCACGATATTATACATCCTAACACAGGCGAGTTAATCGTTGCTGCTGGTGAGGAAATAACCGAGCCCATCGCCAAGATTATAGAGGAAAGCCCGATTGAGAGCGTCGAGATTCGTTCGGTTCTCACTTGCGAGAGCAAGAAGGGTGTCTGCATGAAGTGTTACGGCCGCAACCTTGCGACAAGCCGCATGGTACAGAAGGGCGAGGCTGTCGGCGTCATAGCAGCACAGGCTATCGGTGAGCCGGGTACGCAGCTTACACTCCGTACGTTCCACGCCGGTGGTGTGGCAGCCAACGCTGCAGCAAACGCTTCTATCGTTGCCAAGAACGACAGCCGCATCGAGTTCGACGAGCTCCGTACTGTGCCGTTCGCCGAGGAAGGCGAGAACGGTCCCGTACAGTGTGAGATGGTTGTAAGCCGTCTGGCTGAAATCCGTTTCGTCGACCCGAACACGAACATCGTACTCTCCACGCTCAACGTGCCGTATGGTAGCTCGCTTTATTTCAAGGGCGGTTCACTTGTCAAGAAGGGCGACATCATAGCCCGTTGGGACCCGTTCAACGCAGTCATCGTAACAGAATATGCCGGTAAGCTGAAGTTCCGCGACGTTATCGACGGAGTTACGTTCCACTCTGAGACCGACGACACGACCGGACTTACCGAGAAGATTATCACCGAGTCGAAAGACAAGAGCAAGGTGCCTACCTGCGACATTATCGACGAGAACGGCGACGTTGTAGGAACATACAACTTCCCTGTGGGCGGACACGTCGTTGTGGAAGACGGCCAGACCGTCAAAACTGGTGCTACACTCGTCAAGATACCGCGTACCGTTGGTAAGGCGGGCGACATCACCGGAGGTCTTCCCCGTGTCACCGAGCTGTTCGAGGCACGCAACCCGTCTAACCCTGCCGTTGTCAGCGAAATCGACGGTGAGGTTACCATGGGCAAGGTTAAGCGTGGTAACCGTGAAATCATCGTTACGTCGAAGACCGGCGAGCAGCGCAAGTATCTCGTGTCGCTGTCCAAGCAGATCCTGGTTCAGGAGCACGACGCCGTGCGCGCCGGCACTCCTCTGTCAGACGGTGTGATTACGCCTAACAACATCCTGGCCATCAAGGGCCCGACCGCCGTTCAGGAATACATCGTCAACGAGGTGCAGGACGTTTACCGTCTGCAGGGTGTTAAGATCAACGACAAGCACTTCGAGATTATCGTGCGCCAGATGATGCGCAAGGTGCAGATCAACGATCCGGGCGACACTACCTTCCTCGAGCAGGAGATTGTAGACAAGCTCGACTTCGCAGAAGAGAACGACCGCATCTGGGGCAAGAAGGTGGTTGTCGACGCTGGCGACAGCGAAACGCTCAAGGCTGGCCAGATAATATCAGCCCGCAAGCTGCGCGACGAGAATTCAACACTGAAGCGCCGCGACCTTAGGACTGTGCAGGTGCGTGATGCCGTTCCGGCAACGTCGACACAGATACTCCAGGGTATTACGCGTGCCGCTCTCCAGACCAAGAGCTTCATGTCGGCAGCATCGTTCCAGGAGACAACCAAGGTGCTCAACGAATCGGCTATACGTGGCAAGGTAGACTATCTCGAGGGTATGAAGGAGAACGTTATCTGCGGACACCTCATCCCGGCCGGTACGGGTCTTCGCGAGTTCGACAAAATCATTGTCGGCTCTAAGGAGGATTACGACCGTATGCAGGCCAACCGCAAGAACGTTATCGACTATAGCGAGAAGGAAACCGTGGAGGCTGAATAATCTGAATAAACATAGCATGAAACGGGCGGTGACAATCATGTCACCGCCCGTTTATTTTTGTATTCCAAAGCATGTATCCGCACCGGTGTCCGTGTGTGTCATCCATGTGTTTAGTTATGGCTTTGTAAAAGGTGGCCTTTTGTGTTGTAAAAGGATGCTTTTTAAACGATAAAAGGTAACCTTTCATAATGCGAAAGGTTACCTTTTATATTTTAGCGGCATGCATATTGTTAAACAGCTGACCACCAGACAATTACAGAGATCTCTGTTTACGCAGTACATCTGACTCCTTAATATTTACCCACAAATGACATGAATAACATCGACAGAACCCTGTTTTTGAAAGTAAAACACACAGAAAGTCAGACTAAATATAAAAATTTTAATTAAAAACAGCGACAAAAAAGTAATTTATTGTAAATAAAATATTATCTTTGCAAAAAACAAATCAATGTTTTTTTATTATTAACTTAATAAAATTAATGCGTATGAAAAGTATTACAAGATGTATTGCTTTGTTGTCATTGGCATTTGCCACTGTGTCCGCAACAACGGTCACGGCACAAGAAAACAAAGTAAAGAGTCCCATTTTACAAAAATTAACGGGTGGGGGTAAACCTGTAGCCTTTGCCGCTCCACGGTCGGCAAAACCACTTGTTCCGGTGTTCGGAGCTGACAAATTCCGTGATGCACGATACATTGCGCCTCGAAATGAGTCCATAGACCCGTCGGTCACAATCGGTCCGACTACAAGTTGGGGCGTCATCAACGGTCCGGACAATTCTGAATGGTTGTTCAAGCAGTCGAACACCATTGAGGGATTTTCGAGCATCAGGACATCGGAGATAACGATTTACAATAATGATTATCAAGAGGTTGGCACGTTTACAATCAACATTCCCGCGGAAAGAAAAGTGAACGACATACAGGTGTTCGGTACGGTTACCAACAGGTTTTTCGATCTTGACGCCAACACATATGAGCTTACGGTATATCTCCATGAGATAGGAGCAGACTACTCACAAATAGGAACGATTGATGTATATTCGATAACTGACGGTACGCTCGTAACGTCATATTCAGCCTCAAACGCCCTTTACTACAGCACTACAGAGAATTTCACCACCTACCAGCGTTACATTTTCGTCAATGAAGAACTACAAGACGACGGTTACTATCTCAACGCAAGTGTGTACGCCCCGGCATCTTACGCCTCAGACAAACCCGTGCTTGAGCATACGTTCATGATTCCGTCTGACAATCTTCTATACAGTGACGGTCCTTACCTTAATTATTACAACATCGACGGCGAGCCTTACTTCGTTGTTTCGCAATACGAGAAGCCTTACGTATCGGACTACGACGAAAACTGGAACCCTATCGCCACCGAAGACAACAATTACCTCATAACCGTATATGACAGGAACTTCGACCAGGTAAGCCAGCTGAAGCTGCCCGTTGAACAGCAGGACGGTGCACTGTACACATTCTACACGTTCGGCTTCTTCTCGTATAACGACCTTTGCCGTGGCGACTACACCGGCGACGACCAGTTCAATTTCATCGTTACACGTTACGATTACACGGTAGGCAACGATGAAGACTACAAATACGACATTCTTGTTTATGACGAATCGGCCAATCTCGTCAACACCATCGGTTCTGACCTTACCACATGGATGCAGCTCAGCGACATCGAGGGTCAGCCCAGGCAGTACGCACTCGTTCATATCGACGAAGCAAGCGAGTCAATACAAATGGTCAACGTGCCGAGTTGTGAAACAGTAGTCACATTCCCAGGCGAACTCAACGGTGACCTGCTGTCAACCAATCTCGACCGCTATCCGAAGGGTGACAGCTATCAGTATGTCATTGCTCTCGGCAACGGATACGATGACGGCAACGGCAATACGATTACGAAGATTGGCTGGTATAACCCCGATCTCACGCTTGACCACTTCGCAAACATCAATCTTGGCAGCAACGGAATCTTCGCCCAGCACTATTTCGTTACAGGTTCACTCAACCCCTATCTGTTCAACACTGACGACCAGCATGAATACATACTGATAGGAACATTTGAGAATGCTGCCGGCTCCAACGACAACATACTCTGCATAGCTAACGACAATGGCGAACTGAAATACCAGTTTGCTGGCGACGACACTAAGGGTGCCTACAATTTCGGTTATCTGAGCGGGGCTACAACTGACAATCCGAAACTGCTTGTAGGATTCATGAACGACGAGAGCGAGTTCACGCTTGATGCATACAACCTGCCGTTTAGCATGTTTGCCGGCGGAAGTGGCCAAGAAGATGACCCGTATATCATCGAAACCCCAGGCGACCTTAACCAAATGCGTAAATCACCTTCGGCATATTACGCACTGGCCAACGACCTCGATATGAGTAAATTCTACGGAAAATTCAAGCCGGTAGACGCTTTTAGCGGAGGATTTGACGGCCGTGGCAACTCTATTGACAATCTTGTCATTGACGGAAGCCAGTCAAGCACCGGTATGTTCGGAAACGCTACGGAATGCGGCGAAATAAAGAACGTAACGTTCAACAGTCCCGTAATAGATGTAGAGTCAAACAGTTTCTATGCAGGAATTGTAGCCGGTATGCTGTCGGGTGAAGCTGCTGCGATAAGCAACGTACAAGTAAACAACGCCTTGATCACAGGCGACGAGACATACTCAGGCTACATTGGCGGCCTCGTGGGTCAAATAACCAGCAATTCTTCAGTGTCGCTGTGTAAAGTCAATAATATTACTATAAACGCTCCCGAAGCAAAAGGCGTAGGCGGCCTTGCTGGTGATTCGCGTACAGGCACGTCGTTTACTGCTTCGTCTGCAAGCGGAAGCATAACCGCAGCCAGCAATATTGGAGGTATCGTCGGATCTGCCGGTAACGACGTTACGGTAACCAACTGCCATGCTGACATGACCCTTAAGGGCAAAAACACGATAGGTGGTATTGCAGGTGAATCGTCAAGAGGCCTGATAAGCAATAACTACAGCCGAGGCAGCATAACAGCGACTGAGGCTGACCGATGGAGCGGTAACTATAACGTAGGCGGCATAATAGGCGACCTGGGAACCGACTGGAGCGGCTCAACGACTATTGTTGCGACCGGCAACCTTGCCGCAATAGAGTCTGTAACCCTTCCCGAGAATGCGGAGGCAAAGGCCGTACACCGTATCGTAGGCCGCAGCATTGCCGACGAAGAGTGGATGGAAGGCGAGGAACCGCGCACGGAAGTAGGTCTGGCCAACAACTATGCAATAGCAGAAATGACGATAAACGGCGCTACGACGACATCACAGGACGCTACCACTGTTGAAGGCGCAGATGTTGCAGGTGCCGATCTGAGCGACGACTTCTTTACAGGAACGCTAGGCTTTGCATACGGCACTACTGCCGAAGAGCCTTGGAAGGCAACGGAAACAGCGTTCCCGATACTGTTCTTCGAAAACGTGGCAACAGACATAACACTTGACAAGACTACGGCCGAGATGGTTGCGGATGACGAGATTAGTCTCACTGCCACCGTTGAGGGCTCGTCAGCCGAGAGGGTCGAGTTCACTTCGAGCAACCCTGCTGTAGCACAAATAGTATCTGTTGAAGCTGAAGGCAATACTGCCGTTGCCGTAATACGCTGCATGGCAGAGGGAACAGCCACCATTACAGCTTCGATAGACGGGCTGAGTGCCACCTGCCAGATAACAGCCACATCAACAGGTATAGAGGACGTAACGGCAACACGCGATACGGGCATACATGTAGCAGGTGGTGTCGTTACTGCTGACAACGCCGTACGCATTGAAGTATTCGGCATTAACGGCAACAAGGTTGCTTCCGCTGGAGGCAGTCGTGCCGAGGTAGGTTCACTGCCTGCAGGTGTCTACGTTGTTGTGGCAACTGACGCAGCCGGGAAGCGTTCTACCGTAAAGGTTGTATTGAGATGACAAACAACTGTTTATAGCTGATAATACAATACATGGCCTTTTGCTTCATGAAAGGCCATGTATTACACGCTAAAATGCCGCCTTTTGGAATACAAAAGGCGGCATTTTGTTGTGCGTATTGAAACAACTTGCCTCCCGACCCTGTGCGGGGCATGTCTCAGAGTGCATGTTCTTATACCTTATTATATATAATAAATACGGGCTTGGAACACAATTCAGGTGATGTAAAAAGAATGAAACATGGTGTATGGAAAATGAAATATCCCTGCAATTACAATGTAAACACTTGTTGGTAATTTTGCACAGATTTTAAAGGATAATAAACATTTAAAACGGTTTATGAGGAAAGCAGTTGTGCTATGCTTGTCGTTGCTTGCCGCGGCTAATATGTATGGAGATGTGATTAAGGGCAAGATAAAAGATGCACGTACGGGTGAAGAACTTATAGGAGCATCCGTCTTTATCAAGGAAGAGCCATCAAAAGGTGCCGTTACCGGGCTTGACGGCAGTTTCAGTCTGTCGGCCACACGCCGCAAATGCACTTTGGTATGTTCATATATCGGTTACAAAAAGCGCGAGATAGTCGTTGACGGCGATGCCGCCAACGTGGAGATTCCCATGGACGAAGACGGAATGGAACTTCAGGGTGTCACGGTGGTTGCATCGAATCCCGGCCGCAGCGAGGCTGGCGCACGCGAACTGGAGCGCAACTCGATGAACGTAATCAACGTGATGAGCGCCAAGGCAATGGAGCTGTCACCCGACATTACCGTGGCCAATGTCATCCAGCGCATGTCGGGCGTAACCATTGAGCGCAACAGCAGCGGCGAAGGGCAGTATGCCATCCTGCGAGGCATGGACAAGCGCTATAACTACACTCTGGTAAATGGTGTGAAGATACCGAGTCCGGACAACAAAAACCGTTTCGTTCCGCTTGACATGTTCCCGTCGGAGATGCTTGACCGCCTGGAGGTAACAAAGTCGCTAACGGCCAACATGGAAGGCGACGGCATCGGCGGATCCGTCAACCTTGTGATGAAGGACGCCCCCATGCAGCGCCAGTTTACGGCGAGCGTGTCGACGGGATACAATGCCATGTACTTCGGCCGTGACTTCCAGTCGTTCAACCACGGCGACATAGCCAAGAAATCACCATACGAACTCAATTCAAGCGTCAACCGCGTGACGATGGACGACTTCACCACGTCTAATCTGAAGATGGACAGGAAGAAGCCTCTGCCTGACATTAACGCCGCCCTTTCTTACGGCGACCGCTTCTTCGGCGACAAACTCGGTGTGATGGTTGCCGCAAACTTCATCAACACTTACCGCGGAAAGGAAAGTGAGATATACTATCAGCCCGGCACGACACACAACGGCATAAAGTATCGCGACTATTCGGCACAGCAGACAAGGATAGGAGCGCACGTAAAACTTGATTACCACATCAGTCCCGCCCACAAGCTCACATGGTATAACGGATACATGGACATGCGCGAAGCAGAGGTGCGCGACTGGAGCGACGAGAAGGAACGCGCCGTCAGGATGAAGTGGAACAGGCAGTATATCATCAACTCCACGCTGAAAGGCGAACACGGATTCCTTGACGACAACGCTTTGCGTCTGAACTGGTCGGCCGTTGTCTCGAAGGCCGGCAACGAGACTCCAGACAACGCCGAGATATTCATGCAGGGCACGCACGTGCAGACTTCGGGTGCGGCCATACGCCGCTGGGAGCATAACTCCGACCGCGACATAGCCGGATACATAGACCTTATGTACAAGCTTAAACTTGACAACGACGGCGTGTTCGACTTCTCCGTGGGCGGACTTTACCGCGACAAGCAGCGCACGAGCTTCTTCAACGAATACACGTTCAATTCAGCCACAGGCTCAACTCCGCAGTATCTGGGGCAGGACTGGAACAACTTTGACGAGATACTCTTCACGCCGCGTTCGGCCGGCAACGTCAGCAGTCCGCTCAACTACGACGCTTCTGAGAAGATAGGCGCCGCATACGGTATGGCGAAATATACCCGCGGCAGGCTCGAACTGATAGCCGGAGTGCGCATGGAGCATACCGACCAGGGCTACGTACTGAAGTTCCCGAACGACAATGCCGACCCTGTGGGCAACCAGAAGTATACGGACGTGCTGCCCAGCTTCCACGCCAAGTACAACGTACACAACAAAGCCAATCTGCGTTTCTCATACGCCAGGGCCATCAACAGGCCGAGCTTCTTCGAGATTGTGCCTTACACCATCATCAACGAAGACTACACCGAGAAGGGTAACCCCGACCTGAAGCACACCGTGGCCGACAACATTGACCTGCGTTACGAGTTCTTCCCCAAATCGTCGGAACAGTTCATGGTGGGCGTGTTCTACAAGAAGCTGCAGAATCCGATAGAGTACGGGCTGCGCAACGAGGGTCAGGACACTTTCTATGTGCCGATGAACTACGGCGACGCTGACAACTTCGGTGCCGAGATAGACATCATGAAGTACTTCAGCTGGTTTGGAATCAAGGCCAATTACACATATACCCACTCGAAGATAACCACCAGCAAGTACATCATGGACGGCTCTCAGATGGTGCAGGTCAGCCAGTCGCGCCCGCTGTACGGACAGGCTGCTCACGTGGCCAACCTCTCGCTGCTGTTCAAGAGCGCGAAATACGGCTGGGAGGGACAGATAGCCGGCAGCTACACGGGCAAGAGACTGAGCGACATCTCCGACTGGTATGACGACGACATCTGGGAGAAAGGTTACTTCCAGCTCGATGCCTCGGTGGAGAAGAGCTTCAAGTCGGGCTGGTGTATCTTTGCCAAGGCATCCAATCTGCTCGACACTCCGCTGCTGCGATTCATCCAGCAGGGACCCCATACGGCGGATGTCAGCTCGGAGCGCACCGACGGCAACGTCATAGAGCGCAAGGAATGGCACGGCCAGTCGTTTACGGTAGGAGTGCGTTTCAAACTTTAAAGGCAACGGATAAAGAACAAACATAATTATATTTTTTAATACATTAACATTATGGATTTTAAGAAGTATTTATTTGCAGGTGCAGCTCTCATGACGCTGACAATGTTCACAGCCTGCAGCGATGACGACAACAACGAACAAAATCCCGACCCTACGCCCGGCGGCGACACCGAGATTACCGACCCGTGGGCTACGGCAGACGTGGTAACATGGCCGGCAGACACTGTGGTAAACCTCACCGACCACTTCACCGTACCTGAGGGCAAGACTCTTATCATAGAAGAAGGCGCACAGATAATAGCCAGCGTAGACGGTGTGGGCGCCAACAAAGTGCCCATCGAGTTTACCGTGGAGGGCAACCTCTATTGTGAAGGTACGGCCGAGAAACCAATCCTTTTCTCTGTTCCCGAGCAGTACCGCACGGCCGACAACATCTTCAACGAGAGTGCAATGTGGGGCGGCATCGTGGCCACTGAGACATGTGGCGAGATGCTTATCGACCACACAATCATCGAATATACCGGAGGTCAGGTGGTTGAAGGCTCACCCGCAGCCAGTGCAGGCATCTACACCGCCGGTGACGATGCTTACCCACAGATTACGACGAACAACATGAACGGTAACTACGTGATAACCAACTCTGTGTTGCGTAACGGCTGGTCGGACGGCATCTACATGATGGGCGGCAACGGCATTATCGCCAACAACGTCTTCGCAGCCAACGGTTATGACGGTGCAGAGGCTGTCAACGTGAAGGCCGGATGCAAGGTTGACGTGGCCGGCAACGTGATGTACAGCCCCAACACCAACGGTCTGAAGTTGTCAAGTTCAGGCCAGAGCGACACCCGCGGCCAGGCTCTCATCCAGGCTTACAACAACACCATCATCAACGCCGGCTGGCGTCGTGACGGCGAGAAGGGCGGATGTGTCTACGTGGAGAAGAACGCCAAGGTCAACGTGTTCAACAATCTGATGGTTAACTGCAAGTTCCGCGCCATGACGCCGAGCTATGACATACCCAACAACCCTGAGGAAGGATACGACAACTCGTCGGTCATCGACTACAACTATTACGCATCAGGCTCGCAGAAGAGCAGCATCACTTTCGAGAGCGGTGTTGAATACGCATGGCAGGGATATAACTACGAGCATGAGGACTACAGCCCGTCAATCGACGCTCACAGCTTCAAGGCAACCGAAAGCAGCCTCGGCGACCCGATGTTCGTTAACTATGACGTCAACGGAGTGGCTCTGACCAACTACGTTTATGATGAGGATTGGGACTTCCACGTACAGAGTGGCTCGCCCGTACTCAGCGGAGCTTATAGCGGCGATGATGCCGGCATGACACCGTTCTTTGCCACAAGCGGACTCACTCTGAACGGCAAGACTTACACTTCTCCTGCTGTAAAGGCTCAGTTTGGAGCTTACGGTGTGAAATAAGAAATGTCTCACAGACATAAATGTTTGTAACGTTATCAATGATTCAGGCCCGCAGCCGGCATACGGTTGCGGGCCTGTTTTATGTTGAGTGTGCAAGTTTGTAAGACATTGATATTCAATGCGTTGTAAAAGATCGTCTTTTGCCCGGCGAAAGCTTGCCTTTTGGCGGCTGAAAGCTTACCTTTTACAACCTGAAAGCTTACCTTTCGCATCGGAGGAGATAATCTCTTGCAAAACCGTTTTTCATTCCAGGCTGCAGGCATGTCCGGTTGCAAGGTGTTGGAGGATGGTCGGACGATGCCTGGCAACCGTGCCATGCAAGCGGTTTTAACCTTTGTTTGCTTTTTTCGGGCGGTAATTTTTATTAAATTTGCAGGCATACAATAGCGTAAATCTTAAAGCATGGAGAATATAGGCCGATACTTGTTGGATTTCTTGAAATATACGGCTGGCGTGTCAAGCGGGGTTATCGAGTGGGTGTATCCGCTGACGGCCGTTTTCGCGATATGGCTGTTCGCCTATCTTTGCACCGCGGCGTTCCGCTTCATCGTGATGCCCGCCGTACAGAAGGTGACCGAGAAGACGAAGGCGCAGTGGGACGACTACCTGTTCAACCGCAAGGTGATGAAGGCTTTCCGCCGCATGATACCGCCTGTTATATGGTATGCCGCCCTCCCGGCGGTGATGTCGGGCTGGCCTACCTTGCTGGTGCTGCTTATGAAGGTGTGCAACATTTACCTGGTTGTGGCGGCGTTGTTGTTCGTGAGCGCGTTCCTGCGTTCGCTGTATGAAATATCCGAAGGGCACAGCAAGCTGCGCAACCGCCCGCTGAAGGGTGTCTACCAGATGTTCAACCTGCTGGCCTTCGTGCTGGGCTGCATTCTCGTTATAAGCATACTCGTCGACAAGAGCGCTACTGCCGTGCTGGCGGGCTTGGGAGCTTCGGCGGCCGTGCTGATGCTTATTTTCAAGGATTCCATCCTCGGCCTTGTGGCAGGCGTGCAGCTGTCGGCCAACGACATGCTGCGTCCCGGCGACTGGATAACGGCCGACAAGTACGGGGCTAACGGCTATGTGCGCGAAGTGTCGCTGACTACGGTAAAGGTGCAGAACTTCGACAAGACCATAACCACCATACCGCCTTACGCCCTCGTGAGCGATGCTTTCCAGAACTGGCGCGGCATGCGCGACGCCGGCGGCAGGAGGATGAAGATGTCGTTGTGCATTGATGTCGATTCCGTAAGGTTTTGCAGCAAGGACGAACTCGACGCTTTCGTAAGCAAGGGCTATGTGCCTGAGGAACGGTACGCCGACGCCGGCTTCCCCGTTGCCAACACGCAGGTGTTCCGCGAATACATGTACGGCTACCTGCAAAACCATCCCGACGTGAACACCGACCTGACGATAATAGTGCGCCAGCTGCAACCTACGCCCGAAGGACTGCCCATTGAGCTGTACTGCTTCTCAACATTCACCGACTGGTTGCCGTTCGAGAAGTTCCAGAGTTCAGTGCTCGACTATGCCATCGTTATGGCGCGCGAGTTCGGTTTGCGTTTGTACCAGCGCCCGTCCGGCAGGGACTTCAAGAGTTGACGGCTCCTGCGTAGCGTCCCCTGTTCAGCGGTGCCGGTACCGTTTTTCTTGTTTTTTATGAAAGTTATGCCATTATTTAAGGGTACAGATGTCGGCAGCCTGCGTTATCATGTCGGATAAACAGCGACGGCCGCCAGATCCGGCGGCGTTACCTTGGCGTAACGTCGGCACGCAAATACGTCCGGTTTGCTTTTTTGTCCGCATGCGCGTAAGTCCGTTACGGGCGCACGTGCGTTCTCAATCGTGTTTTAATTTTAAATCTTAAGGATAAACTATGCTAGTAAATACTAAAGCAAGAGTAGGCGTTTTCTCTATCGCCTTGGGTGCATACCTGCCCCAGTTCCCCTCGTTGGTACCAGAGTTCGAAGCCCAGTATGAGGCTTTCAAGAAGATGATTCCCGACACGGTCGAGATTATCGACGGCGGTTTGGTTACAACCAAGGAGCAGTCTCAGGCGGCAGGCGACAAGTTCCGCGCTGCCGACGTTGACATCGTTATGATGCAGCTCCTTACTTACGCCACCTCTTATAATATGCTTCCGGCAGTCAAAGACCTCGACGTGCCCGTGGTACTCGTTAACATACAGAAGCTGAAGGCGCTCGACTACGACCATACCGACATAGCATCGTGGTTGGGCGAAGGCTACGCCTGCGGTGCAGTAGGCGAGATGGTGGCCGACCTTGAGCGTTACGGCAAGCGCCACGCCGTAATCACGGGCGTGGTTGAAGGCGGCGACCCCGAGGTGCAGGCCGAGATTGACGACTGGTGCCGCGCAGCACAGGTGAGAAGGCGTTTCCGTGACACTAACATCGCACAGATAGGCCGTCCATATCCCGGCATGATGGACCTCTACATCGACGAGTCAAACCTCTACCGCCGCATGAGCCTCTACACCAAGCAGTTCGACTGGGAGAAGATGTGGGCCATAGCCGACAACGTAACCGACGAGGAGGCCATACGTGCCAAGGCACAGGACATACTCGACACCTTCGACATCGAAGGCGGCGGCAGCATAGAGGAAGTTTGGGAAATGGCCAAGTACGTTGTAGCCTTCGAGCAGTGGGTTAAGGACGAGAAGCTCGGCCTCATTGCCTCTCACTACGACGGCTTCGCACAGGGCAAGGCCGGCGTGCTCGACAGCATGCTGATACCTGCGTTCTCCATGCTTATCAAGCAGGGCACGGCTTGTGCGGTCGAGGGCGACATGAAGGTTGCCATGGCGATGAGCATAATGAAGACCATTTCGGGCACAGGACAGTTGGCCGAGATGTATTCGATCGACTTCAACGACGACATCGCCATCATCGGCCACAGTGGCTCGGGCGACGCCGACATCTCCGACAAGAAGCCGACGATGAAGATAGTCAAGGTGTTCCACGGCAAGACCGGTGGTGGCTACCTGACACAGTTCTACCCCTACCTCGGCCCTGTTACTTATCTCGCGATAACGCAAGACGGCGAGGGACACTTCAAGTTCGTTGTGGCTGAAGGCGTCAACGAGGACGGCAAGATACTGTCGTTCGGCGACACAAACATGCGCACACGCTTCACCTGCGGTGCAAGGGACTTCGTTACACGTTGGAGCGAATGCGGACCGACCCACCACTTCGCCGCCGCTACCGGCCGCCACATAGACACGATACTGAAAGTCGCCAAGATATTCAACGTGCCGGTTGACATCGTGACACGATAATGTGAACGCTTTTTGGCGTACGCCATATTGGGCGGGACTGTATCAGGCAGTCCCGCCTTTTTATTTTTTTAAAGACTTAAGATGACGTCAATTACATATTTTGTGCTAACTTTGCATCAAGGCGAAATAATAAGGAGGAAACAAAGAATGAAAGTATTACTGATTAATGGAAGCCCGCGTGGCAAGGGCAACACTTACATCGCATTGTCTGAAGTGGCAAAGGCCCTTGAGGAAAACGGGGTAGAGGCTGAAATAGTATCGATTGGAGCCAAGGCAGTGCAGGGTTGCATAGCATGCAACAAGTGTGCAGAACTAGGCCGGTGCGTGTTTAACGACACGCTATATAATACTGTAAGGGAGAAACTCGAGACTATTGACGGCATCGTAATCGGTTCACCCGTATATTACGCTGGCCCCAACGGTTCGCTCTGCGCCTTCCTTGACAGGTTGTTCTATTCTGCTTCGTCGCTGTTGCGTTACAAGCCGGCTGCAGCCGTTGCGGTATGCCGGCGCGGAGGCGCGAGCGCCACGTTCGACCGCCTGAACAAGTATTTCACCATAAACAACATGCCCGTAGTGGCGTCACAATACTGGAACAGCGTGCACGGGCGCATGCCGGGCGAGGCGTCACAGGATGCCGAAGGACTCCAGACAATGCGCACCCTGGGGCGCAACATGGCATGGATGCTGAAGAGCCTGAAGAACTCAGGTTTGTCCGCACCTGAACGTGAGCCGGGAATAATGACTAACTTCATACGCTGATGAATAAACTTTGTGTTCCTAGAATGCAGTCAAATCTTGTAAGACAATGGATAACGGCCCTGCTCTTCATGCCGGTTTGCATCTGCAATGCGGTAAACCTGACAGGGCACGAAAATCAAATAAAGGATACAATTATGGAAGATAAAATTGTTGTTACACAGGAGTGGGACAAGGTATTCGCTCCCAGTAGCAGGGTGAACCACAGCAAGATAACGTTTCACAACCGCTACGGAATAACGCTCGTTGCCGACCTTTACATGCCGAAAGACACCGAAGGCAAGTTTCCGGCGATAGCTGTAAGCGGCCCGTTCGGAGCCGTTAAGGAGCAGGCATCGGGCCTGTATGCCCAGGAATTGGCAGGGCGGGGTTTCCTTACAATAGCATTCGACCCCTCGTTTACAGGCGAGAGTGGCGGAAGCCCGCGCTATGTGGCGTCGCCGGACATTAATACAGAAGATTTCTGTGCGGCTGTTGACTATCTGGCTTCGCGTGCCGACGTCGACCCTGAGCGTATAGGCATACTCGGCATCTGCGGCTGGGGCGGCATGGCAGTCAATGCGGCAGCTGTCGATACGCGGATCAAGGCAACCGTCGCATCAACCATGTACGACATGAGCCGGGTTACGGCCAATGGGTATTTTGACGCCGCCGACAATGAGGACGACCGCTACAAGCTGCGCTGCCAGCTTAACGCCCAGCGCACGGTCGATTACCGCAACGGTTCGTATGCACTGGCAGGAGGCGTGCCCGACACGCTGCCGGCAGACGCTCCGCAGTTCGTCAAGGATTACTATGCTTACTATAAGACCAAGCGCGGCTATCATAAGCGTTCGCTAAACTCTAACGGAGGTTGGAACGTTACCTCGTCGTTGTCGTTCCTTAACATGCCGCTGCTGTCATACGCAGCCGAGATACGCAGTGCCGTTATGCTGGTGCATGGCGCCGAGGCACATTCGCGCTACTTCAGCGAGGATACATACAAGAAGCTCAAGGGCGACAACAAGCAGCTCCTGATAGTTCCAGGGGCCAGCCATACCGACCTGTACGACAATATGGAAGCCATACCTTTCGACAAGATTGAGGCATTCTACCGCAAGTATCTGAAGTGACACACGCATGTCCATGTGACCGCCCTTGGTGGCGGTCACATGGGCTTTCACTACTCCTGTGGGGCTAGTCGGGGCGGCATGGGGCTTTGTCAGGTGCTGCGGCTTCAGCTTGAATGGTGTCAAATATGAAATATTTGGCCTGATATCCTTGTTTTACAAGACCTTTTCCTTATATTTGCAAAAGGTATGAAGAGCGGCATGCACGTTCTTGGGCAGCTGTTGCAGCTATTGTCCGCAACAGGCCTTGGCGGCATGGCTTGCCATAACCGGGAAACCATAATAAACCTCATGTGCTATGAAATACAAGTTATTAGTTCTCGATGTAGACGGAACGTTGCTCAACAATGAAAATGAAATAAGCAAACGCACGTTGTCAACCCTTATCAAGGCCCAGCATACTGGCGTGCGCATAGTACTCGCTTCGGGAAGGCCTACTTCCGGGATTTTGCCTTTCGCAAAGGCGTTGGAGCTTGACCATTTCGGCGGTTTCATTCTTTCTTACAACGGAAGCAAGGTTATTAAGGCTGACAGCGGCGAAGTGTTGTTCGAGCGGCGTATCAATCCTGAGCAGATACCTTATCTGGAAAAGAAGGCGCGTAAGAACGATTTCTCGATCTTTACTTACCACGACGACTACCTGCTGACAAATAATGCCGACAATATCCATGTGCGCAGGGAAGCTTGGCTGAACCATTTGAGGATTATGGAAGAGCCTGAATTCTCAATAGCCATCGACTTCGCGCCGTGCAAGTGCGTGCTGGTCAGCGACGACGAGGAAGCCCTGCGCGGTCTTGAGAGCCACTGGAAGCGCCGCCTTGCCGGCGTGCTCGACGTGTTCCCGTCGGAGCCTTACTTCCTCGAAGTGGTGCCGTTCGGCATCGACAAGGCCAACACCCTAGGCGTGCTTATGGAGCAGTTGGGTGTTACGCGCGACGAGGTGATAGCCATCGGCGACGGTGTTGCCGACGTGACAATGTTGCAGCAGGCTGGAGTCGGCGTGGCCATGGGGCATGCCCAGGACTCTGTGAAAATCTGTGCTGACTATGTGACGGCCTCTAACGAGGAAGACGGAGTGGCGCAGGCCGTCGAGAAACTTATCCTTTCTGAAGTGCGTGCTTCCGAGATACCGCTCGAATTCCTTAATGCCCAGACCAAGCATGCACTGATGGGCAACCTTGGCATACAGTACACTTACGCTTCGCCCGAACGCGTCGAGGCGACGATGCCTGTTGACGAGCGTACACGCCAGCCTTTCGGCATACTGCACGGCGGCGCCACACTCGCCCTTGCCGAAACCGTGGCAGGACTCGGCTCGATGGTGGCCTGCCAGCCGGACGAGATTGTCGTGGGCATGCAAGTCAGCGGCAACCATGTGTCTTCGGCACACGAAGGCGACACCGTGCGTGCCGTCGGCACCATCGTACACAAGGGGCGCTCATCCCACGTGTGGAATGTTGACGTGTTCACATCCACCAACAAGCTCGTGTCAAGCGTGCGTGTGGTTAACAGCATTCTTAAAAAGAGGTGAGCATTTGTTGCTTAAATATGCCTTTTTATGCGTTTTCTTGCGAAAAAATAGTATTTTTGCACATCAAAAAGACAAACGTATAAGAAAGGAAAATATTGATGGGAAAGATAATACTTACCGGCGACCGCCCCACGGGGCGTCTGCATCTGGGACACTACGTAGGTTCGCTGCGCCGCAGGGTCGAACTTCAGAACGAGGGCGACTTTGACCGAATGTTCGTCTTCATTGCCGATGTGCAGGCACTGACCGACAACGCCGATAATCCCGAAAAGGTAAGGCAGAACATCATAGAGGTGGCTCTCGACTATCTGTCGGCGGGACTTGATCCTGAAAAAGTTACCCTGTTCGTACAGTCAATGATACCCGAACTGGCAGAATTGACCGTATATTTCATGAACCTTGTAACTGTTTCGCGCCTTCAGCGCAACCCGACCGTGAAGACGGAGATACAGATGCGCAACTTCGAGACAAGCATTCCTGTGGGCTTCTTCACGTATCCTATAAGCCAGGCGGCTGACATTACGGCTTTCAAGGCTACCACAGTGCCGGCCGGCGAGGACCAGGAGCCCATGCTCGAGCAGACGCGCGAGATAGTAAAACGCTTCAACAACATTTACGGTGAAGTGCTCGTTGAGCCTAAGATAATGCTGCCTACCAACTCAGTGTGCTGCCGACTGCCGGGAACCGACGGCAAGGCGAAGATGAGCAAGAGCCTCGGCAACTGCATATACCTGTCTGACGAGCAGAAGGAAATGCAGCAGAAGGTGAAGAGCATGTACACCGACCCGGGCCATCTGCGCGTTGAAGACCCTGGAAAGGTTGAAGGCAACACCGTGTTTACCTATCTCGACGCTTTCAGCACAGAGGACGATTTCGCCGAGTTCTGGCCTGAATACAAGAATCTCGAAGAACTGAAAGACCACTACCGTCGCGGCGGACTGGGCGACATGAAGTGCAAGAAGTTCCTCATCAAGGTGCTCGACCGCCAGTTGGAGCCTATCCGCCAGCGCCGTCACGAGTTCGAGCAGGACATTCCCGAGGTGTATAATATCCTGAAAAAAGGCTCTGATGCCGCGCGCGAAGTTGCCGCGCAGACGCTGCACGAGGTACGTGAGGCAATGAAGATTAACTACTTCGACGACATTGAACTGATAAAGGAACAGGCCATGAAATACCAGGGCAAATAATAAAGGGAAACATAACTATTTCCAAAATGCGGTCTTTTGCAATGCAAAAGACCGCATTTTGTGTTGTAAAAGGTAACCTTTCTGGGGCTGATATGCCGCCTTTTGCAAGACGGTCTGGCGTCGTAAGCTAACACATTGTTATTCAGTCGGTTATGAGAATGTTGCCTTTTGCCGTGCGGAAAGGCGCAAAGGCATGTATAAAAGAAATGTGTCAAGGCAGGCCACAGAGGCGTAAACCGCCTCAGGGTGTCTTGACACACGCTTTTATATACTAAAACCAACTACACGGATAAATACCGTCAATGTACCAATACTTTCCTTGTCGTGCCGTCGCTCATCCTGATTATGTTGATGCCGGCCATGTCGCGCAGCAGCACGAAGTCAGTTCCGTTAAGCTGTCCTGTCACTTTAAGTGACGTTATCTGGTATTTCATGTCGTCGCCTATCTGTTCCGATAGGGTGCCTGCCTTTTCTACGTTGACAGTTGTCTGTGCTTGTGCGAAGGTGGTAGTGAGCAGGCATGCTGCAAGTAGTAGATTCATTTTCATACTCGTAAGGTTTATAGGTTTTTATATATTTGTTTAACGTCCGTCGGCAATCTTCTTTACTGTAACGCTGCCGTCGGTGTGCGTTGTCCTTATTATGTTCACGCCTTTCACGGCCTTGGCCGTCTTGATGCCGCCTGTAGTGAAAGTTTCGCTCTTCACGATTTCCGTTCCGGCAGCGGGAGTGTTGATGCCTGTGCCTGTGCCGTATTCTACTTTCTGCATGAACAGCGACATCGAGCCGTAGCGGTCTTCGTCCCAACTTGTTATGAAGTATTTGCCGTCAATCATGGCCGACGATTTCAGGTTTTGCTTCATTGTCAGCGTTTCGGTGAACTTTGTAGCGTCGCCGGCCTTGTTGCCGTCAGCGTCGTAGACCTCCATGAACGAGTCTACAATCTGTGCGGGCTTGTCGCATTTCTGGTAGAACAGTGCGGCGTGGCCGTTGCCTGCGTCTTGCACGCTGTAAAACGAATACATGTATCCTGTCTGCATGGCTGCCACCGCGGTAGCCTCGGCTGCTGTTCCGTCGGTGCTTACGCGTCTCAGGTAAAGCCCCTGGTTGTTTGTGTCGTTCCTGTCAAACTGCTGGTAAGCGCAGATGTAGCAGTCGCTGTCGGCTACGTAGGCCACCGCAGGTTGTGCCCCACCATACTCGGCATCGTTAAGCGTCACTCCGCCGGGCATGCCTGCGAATGCCACCGTGCCGTCGGCAGTTATGCGTGTGAACACGCTGTTGTGTTAAGAGTTCATGCAAGTTACGATGGCTCCGCCGCCAGCACATGGCGTAACCCTCATTACTTCCCACGGTTTCGACGAGGCAAAGCCGCCTGAATACACAGTAGCGTCTTTCTGGGCGAGTGCGTTGCCGTCGCCGTCGGTCACGTGCGCCTTGAGCGTATTGCCGCCGGCAATGTAGAGCATGATGATGTTTCCGCCGTCACCTTTGGCAAGATAGGGGTAGGGATACGTGCCGGGTTCACCCCTTGTCCTTAACACGGTCTTGTTCCATACCTGTTTGCCGTCGGCTCCGAGCCTTTCCATGGCGATACAGTCCATGCCCGTAGCATCGTCGCGGTATACATAGGCGCAGGCGCAGCCGCCGTCGTCGAGCCCGCACAGCGAGAGTCCGAGCTGTGTGGCGTAGCCTTTTCCGGCGTTGAGCGTGGTGCCCTCCCACAGCAGTTCGCCTTCAGGCGAGTACTTGTATATGGTGTACGAGTTGAGGCTCTGTTCGGGCGCAGTCCTGAAGTCCTGCACGCCTACGAATACATTACCCTTATTGTCGAGTGCCAGGTGCTGGTTGTACGGCGACCACACCTTGTTGGCTTCGTGCGAAACGCTGTGTCCGCCGCGCTCCATTACCTTGTTGCCTTGTTTGTCGAGTATCTGCAACCTCATGTCGAGCGTGCCGTTGGACTGGATGATGAAGAAGGCGTAAGTGATGCCGTCGTCGTTTGTCACAACCTCGTTTTCGTCATAGTTCAGTCCGACCGGCGTCACTTGCGTGTTCTTGCTGTAATCCGTAGTCCACTGGGCGCTGGCGGCCGCAGGTAGGAACAGCAAGGCGGCAGATAATAGTTTGAGCCATTTTTTCATGATAACCTCCTTTTTACTAATGTTAAAATTGATTCATGCTCCCGTTGAAAGCCGTTGCCCGGAGACGCGTCAGGGGCATGCCGTAACGGATTGTTGCATGCAGCAAAGTTAGCGATTTCAACCGCGCCTTCCGCCAGGTGATGGGCATGCCGCCGTCGGTCTACCAGAAGCTGGCGGCCGACTGACGGTTTATGTAAAATGTTCATTTTGTACTATGGCGGCAAAAGCCGCGTTTCCGGTTAAGGCTCCGGGAGCGCGGCTTTTGCGTATGAATTTGCCTCCGGCCGTGATTCATGCAAAAATACGATGCAAAATTAACTGCCTGACATCCAGCCTTTTACATTAGGTCTCCGCCTGCGGAAGTGTCGTAATAGGCCGTTTTTAAGCGGAAACCGCCTGCTTTGTGCCGGCAAACAAGCTGTTTTTATGGGGCAAAAGGTCGTCTTTTAACGTGCAAACAGCCGTCTTTTGCATCATCAAAGGCTATCTTTTGCATTGTAATAGTTTACTCGATGGCTGCAAACGGGCAGAAACGTCACTGTTTGGCAACATTCTTTTTCTATTTCACAAAAATCCTTTGTCAAAAGTTTTTACTTTGCTGTGGTGAAAAATGTCCTTTTTATTGGGCATTATTTATTTACGTATTTTTATTGGAAAATTTTGTTATTTTATTAAATATCCTTACCTTTGTCAATGACGAGGAAAAGATGTCAATGGTTTTGGCTGTGTAATGTGCATGCCATTGCGTATGTTCCGACAGATCGAAAAGTATATAAAAAATAATAAGTCTTTATGAAAGGTGTTTTACTAATTTTACTGTTTTTGGCTTTTTCCTGTGGTGTCGTTGCACAACGCAAGGTGAGCTTTGGTTATGACGCATCCGGCAATCGTATATCGCGTACGTTGTTGTTGACGCGCAGTGCTGAAGAAGTAGGTGATACAGAGACTTATCATGAAGAAATTGCAGATGCCTACGACGTGAGAATCTTTCCCGGCTCAGATGGTAAGCGTGTACGTGTAATGGTAAGCGCAATCGCCGGCGGGAAAGTGCAGGGCACGATCAGTGTTTACACGAGTGGCGGCGTATTGGTTGCCGTGCAAGAAGTCGGCAGTTCTGGTAATGACATAGATCTCGGTAATTGTCCTGATGGTGTTTACTTACTGGATATTACCGTCGGGAAACAATCAACTACATGGAAAATTGTAAAAGGATAACGAATCATGAATAAATTATACGGAAGAATGGCCGGGCGTATGCAGGCATTTGTCTTTTTTATATTTTGTGCCGTTGTTTGCGGTGGTGCAATTCCTGACGATTTTAATTATACGCTTAAGCCTGTAACAAGTAGTGCTGATACGCATCCGGTAATAGGTACGACCGTAAATACGGACGTAAGCACGATGGGGGCTGCAACGTTGAATATTCCGATAGCCTCGGCTTCAGGGCATGGCGCTGTCAGCCCCCAAGTGGCTGTGGCGTACAGCAGTCAGGCAGGCAACGGTATTGTCGGTTATGGATGTAATATTTCAGGGTTGTCGGTCGTAACCCGTGTGCCGGGTGACATTTACCATGACGGCTCGGCTACGAGGCTTGTGCATGGCGTGGCCGATAAATACAGCATTGACGGCCAACGCCTGATATTGACGGCCGGAACCCAGGGCGTAGCAGGGTCGACGTATAAGATGGAGTCCGACCCGGCATCAACCGTGTCGGTGAAGTCAGGCAGTTATGGGTTGTATTTTACGGTGACTACCGCCGACGGACGTACTATGACATACGGCAATACGGCTTCGTCGCGTCAGGATTACCGAAGCAAGAGCGGCGCGACGGTTTGCAATGCTTGGTATCTTAACCGTGTGGAGGATGCTTTAGGCAATTACGCCGATTATACATATACGAAAAACAATAATTTTGTTTATATATATAAGATTTCATACGGACTCAACAAGAATGTGTCTTCGGCGCAAACCCCGAATGAGATCACTTTCGCATACGAAAGCCGTAGTGACATTCGTGAATTCCGTATAGAGAACGTTGTATGTAAAATGGCCATGCGCCTTAAGACTGTGACAACAACCGTGCATGGCACGGTCTTGAGGAAATACACATTTAATTATAATACTACCGGCGACCAAAGCCATACCAAGTTTTCACGCTTGGTGTCGGTTGTCGAGGCCAATGGTTCGGGCGCACAGCTGAAGCCTGTGAAAATAGTATGGGACTATTTGCCGTCGTTTACGCAGACGGCAAAGATTCCCGACCTTACTTTAAACAGTTCAATAATTGTACGCAAAAAGGCCCAGATGTTCATGTCTGCTGACATGAATGGCGACGGAATTTCAGACCTGATTGAAATGTGCCCCGTGGAAGTCGGTCTTAGCTCGAACGATGTAGAACTTAACAATTACTGTTATATTTATCCGTCTGAAGTAAATGCCGATGGCAGCATTAGCTTTTCCAATAAAAAACAGGAATTTGCGTTCGGAGCAAGTTTTGAATGGGATGACTGGCGTGAAAAACAGGGCAGTCCAATCGCTGCAGACCTTACGGGTGACGGCATAGTTGATTTAATAGTGCCTAACTTGTCTACGGTGGCTGATAGGGATAGGATGCTTACTACATTCTTTTTTGTTTGCGGTGATAAAAACGGCGGTAATCGTAGTATGAACAACTTCAACTGCGTTGTGAAAAAGTCTGATGATTTTCCATTGTACACTGCAGCTGATTTGGATGGCGACGGAAAAAGCGAACTTCTCGTAGTAGGGCGTGAGCCTGTGAGTGGAGCTTCATATACGCTTACGAGAATATACAATACTGGCGGTTATTCGTTGGATTTCTCGGAAGTTTCAGTGTCTTTGGGCAGTAAGCCGTCAGAATTGTTTTCGGCCGACTTCAATGGTGACGGCCTTAACGACATCATATTCTTTTACGGTAGCGGTTACAAGATATTTTTCAATCGCGGGGATGCTAACAAATTCAGCAACTCCGATGCCGTGACAGGCACTTCCGTTAAGAGTTGTGCCAGAATGTCGCAAGGCGATTTCAACGGCGACGGCCTTACTGATTTCCTCACTTTTGACGGAGGAACGTTCAATTTGGCTCTTAGTCAAGGCGACGGAACTTTCAATGTTGTCAACATCGGTAAGATATCAAACATAACAAGCCATAAGAAAGCCGATGAATATTTCAGTATAAACGTTTATGACATAGATCACGACGGTAAGAGCGACGTCGTTATAAACGCTTATCAGGACAATAAGGCTACGGTTTATTGGTTGCGCTCAACGGGTGCGGGGCTGACACTGATGAAAACATCAACGTCGACACGCAAGGACGACGCCCTTGCGTGTCGTTACGCCGTAGGTGACTTCAACGGCGACGGCATGCCCGAATTGTTTAATTACGGATATGACTGTTACAGCTCGTCAAACGCCTATACTGAGCCGTTCTTGCGCGTTTATGGTAACGCCGCCACGGCCGCAAGCGGTAAAGTTGTCTCCTTTACAGACTGTTTTGACAATAGTACGGCTTTTACTTACAGTACTTTGTCGGGCGACGCTGCCGTGTATTCGAAAGGGAGCGGTGCGGTATATCCCATGGTAGACGTTAACTTGCCGTTGCCTGTCGTCAAAAAAACAGTGAGCACTAACGGAGCCGTCGGCAGCGAGACAGTTGTTTACAAATATTCCGGTCTTAAGGGGCACATGCAGGGCAAGGGCCTGCTGGGCATGACCGGGCTTACGGTTAACAACCAGACGCAGGGCACAACCGTATAGACGAATGTAAATACTTGGAATAATACGTTTTACATTCCCTCGAAAACTACTACTACGCAGACCGTCGGAGGTGCAACGGCCACTGCCGTAACTTCGATGTCTGTTACGGACAAAGGTAAGAAAGTTTACGCCGCTTATCCGTCGTCGGTGGTTGAGACCGATTTCGACGGTAACACGGCGACGACGACTTACAATTATGATACGGACAAGGGACAACTGACTAACGAGCGCACGGAACATGACGACGGTTATGTATATAAGGATGTAAGTTACGGCAGCTTTGTGAAGAAAGGAGGCGTATGGCTTCCGCAGATCGTTGACGAATTTATTGAATATGATGCCGACGCTGAAGAGCACGAAGCAAGAACAACCATTGTGTACGATGACAAGGGGCGCAAGACGGCTGTGACTGAAAACTCCGAGTCGTCAATGCCCGTAACTACCCGTTACACTTATGACGCATGGGGCAACATACTTTCGTCCTATGTTGAAGGTAAGGGTATAGACAAGCTTGTATCTTATAATGTTTACGATGTTTACGGCGACAACATCGTCAAGAAACACACGTCGCCGGCATCGGCCGTGAACACGTTTGAATATGACGCTTTGGGTAATCTTACGGCTGAGAATGACGAGACTGACGCCTCGGCCGTGCTCACAACGAAATATACGTATGACGGTTGGGGACGGCTCGTAAGAACAGAGTCGCCTACCGGCAAGGTCTCTTCAACGACTATGGGGTGGGGTTCGTCCGCAACTAAAAAATATTATGTGTTAGGGCAAGCCGCCGGAGAGCCGTGGGTGAAGACCTGGTATGATTCGCGTGGGCGGGAAGTGCTTGTTGAGTCGGTAGGGGCAAAGGACGTACAAACCTCAATACAAACAACTTACGATGCTAAAGGCCGCCAACATAGAATCGTTACGAAAGAGGGCGATCTTTCGTTTACGGAGAACTTTACTTACGATCAGCGCGGGCGCGTAAGCCGTGACGAGAACGTGGGGAGGAACACCACTACGTATTCTTACGGCAACAGGAGCGTCACGACGACGCTCGGCACAGGGCGGTCTTACACCAAGGCTTATAACGCGTGGGGCGACGTCGTGTCGGCTTCAGACCCTGTAAACACAGTTACTTGGCAATATGGGAAGAACGGCAAGCCAACAGGCGTGAGTACTTGCGGTAACACGGTGGGCTTCGGTTACGACGACGTAGGCAACCGCACGTCACTGTCAGACCCCGACGCGGGTGCGACAACTTACACATACGACGCCGCAGGGCGCGAGACTCTCCGTAAGGACGCGCGCGGAAAGACTGTGGCTACGGATTACGACGTTTACGGCCATGTCGTTTCTACTGAATATGACGGCGTAAAGACTTCTTATACTTATGGAACTTCGGGGTCGTCGGCCATGCGCCTGACCAGTATGGTTGGCAACAGGGGAAATGTAAGTTACTGGTACGACAACTATGGGCGCGTTTCGCGGACTGTTGTTAAGGGGCAGGGCAATAACATGAGTCCAATGATGATGTCGTATGAGTATAATGCCAATGGAGCCGTTACAAAGGCTGTTTATCACGGAACAACAATAAATTATGATTACGACTGCTATGGCAACATGACAGCCATACGCATCGGCGGCAAGACCGTGTGGCAGCTGAAAGCGTACACGGGCAGTACGACGCAATGTACGTTCGCCGGCGGCATAGTGTCCGGCGAGACCCGCAATAAGGCTACCGGGCTGCCGTCAGCCTTGTCGGTGACGAAAGGCGGCGATGACATATTCAAAATGTCTTTCGGGTATGAAGCGTCTACGGGTAACTTGCTTTCGCGCGAAGGCATGTTTTCTGGAGTAAGGGAAACGTTCGGTTACGACAATCTCGACCGCCTTGTTTCCATAGAATCTTCTTCTGTGTCATCGTTGGCTTTCGTAATGGGCGACAGCATAATCAGCGCGCCTAACTACAACTTGCTTGCGTCTTTCTGCGCCGACAGCCTTCATGTGCAAGACGGAGTGTCGGCCTACGCCGTATTGCCGAGAAACCAGGTTTGTACGTATTCGGACGATGGCAACATCCTTTCAATTAACACCGTAGGGCAGTACGTTTACGAATCGTCACGTCCGCATGCCGTGACAGGTCTAAGCAACATCATGGAACATGTTTTGCGCATAGACCAAACGGCCGAATATGACGGCAACGGCAACATAACCTTGCTGACCGATGGCAGAGGTAACAAGATGGAGTTTGTTTACGGTCCTGACGGCGAACGCTGGATGAGCAGGCTGTATAAGGATAACTCCTTGGTGCGCACCATAGTCTACGCCGACGGCTTCGACGTGGTGACCGAGGGCAATGTTTCACGTGAGTTCTATTACCCGGGCAACGGCGTTCTCCACATAGTGAACCGTAAGGGCGGCACGGCCACTTATTTCATGATAACCGACAATCTCGGCAGCATAGTCAGGATAGTGGACGAGAACGGCAACTCTGTGTTTGAGGCGTCGTATGATGCATGGGGAAAGCAGACGGTCACGAAAAACGACATTGGTTTTTACCTTGGTTACACGGGGCACGAAATGCTGACGGAGTTCAACCTCGTGAACATGAACGGGCGCGTTTACGACCCTGTGCTCGGTCGTTTCTTCAGTCCCGACAACTTCGTGCAGGCTCCTGACAACAGCCAAAACTTCAACAGATACTCATATTGCCTGAACAATCCGTTGAAATATACCGACCCGAGTGGAAATTTGTTTGGTGTAGATGATTTATTTATGGTAGCTTTTGTCGGTGGAGTTATGAATCTTGCAATGAATTCTTTGGATATAGATGGCTTTTGGCAGGGATTAGGATTCTTTAGTGTCGGTGCTATTTCTTCAGCATTAACAATGGGAATTGGATCTGGCATAAGCTCATGGTTGGGAGGCGGTAATTTTGGTGCTGGTTTTATGGGAGTTTCTACATATTCTGGAGGGTTTGGTTTTTTATCAGGCTTGTTGACAGGAGGAAGTGCAGGTTTTACTATGGAATTTGTTTCTTATGTTGGTAATGGTATTGTTGCAGGAAAGGATTTTGGTTCAGCCTTGCGTGAGGGGGTGTATAATGGTGTTATTGGTGGAACCTTTTCAGGACTTATATCTGGTCTTATTGGCGGATTTTGTGCGATAAAAAATGGTGCTAATTTTTGGAATGGTACAGTAGATGTGAATCTTTCTAATTATGCAGCTAATGATAAAGGTGGAAAGATAAAAGACCTTATAAATAATGGTGTAAATAAATTAAGAGCAAAATATGTTGGTGATTTTGAGAATGTAAGTGTATATGAATCTTCAGCCCTTGGACATTATCCAATTATGGAAGGTGAGATTTCTAAATACAGTGGTATCACATTACCACCAGTTGGCATTTTTGTTGGACAGGGGGTTTATTTAGGGGATTTGGGACTAATGAGACATGAATTTGGTCATGTTCTACAATATTTAAAACATGGAGTAAATGCCTATTATGGGATTATTGCACCGGAAAGTGCTGCTAGTGCTATATTTAATTCAATTGAACAGCATTTTCATTTTTGGACGGAATCGTATGCTAATTATTTGTCATTTAATTATTTTAAACCTCAAATTGTTAAAGGAGTGATACCATTATGGAATTTTAAAGAGTATCCAGTAAAAAATATAAATTTATTTAACTTATTTAGATTAAATATTGCGAAATCGTTACATATATTTTAAAAGGTTAGAATGAGGAGTATGTATATTGTAGTTTTATTGTCGGTATTTGTTTCTTGCGATTTTGTCAGCAGTGTGGTTATTGTCAATTATTCCGACAAGAATTACGTGGTTTACTATTCGTTTGACGATTCTTTGAAGTCGTCGGGCGACAGTCTGGATTACGATTATTATAAGAGCTTTGATGAAAATAAGCTTGCGATAACGGACGAACCGAATGATCATTACGTAAGAGGTAAGGATTTCGGCCGTCTCAGTTTTTTGGCTAAAGATCCGGGCGGATTGTTCAGGAGGAGCCCCGACGGCAAGGTGAGGTTTTTCTTCGTACGGGATTCCGTATTTTTCAACAATCCTTGGGACACGATTGTAAAATATCAAATGTACGATAAGAAGTATACTTATTCGGCCGCAGTGATGGATTCGCTCGACTGGATGGTTGAAGTAAGATGAATTTTGCTTTGTTTCAATATGCGTAGGGTGGTGGAGTCATGTTTGTTGCTGATAATGGTCGCATACCTATTGTTTGCGTCGGCGGATAAGTTGTTGCCGGATTATCCTTCCCGGCGGTCGGGCGTAATGCTTGTAAACTTCACTGACAGCTGCTATGTCTGTTATGTTACGGGCTTCGATGAGGATGGTCAGCGTGACGGCAGCGTATGTTCGGCTGAGTTGAAATCGTTTGACGAGCATAAAAAGGGCGTGGTGAAGACGGATTATTACATTCTGCCTGAGTCGCACTTGCGCCGGCCGCTGGCAGAAAATTCTTTTGAAATGAGCCGTGACGGGCGTTTGCGTTTTTATTTTATTAGCGATTCCGTTTTCTTCAACGTGCCATGGGATACGATTGTGAAGCACCGTATGTTCTGCAGGAAAATCGAGCTTGACAGGAGAGGGCTGGATTCGTTAGGGTGGATGATCGAGCTGAGAGCTGAGATGACATTTTGTTGAAAGAATTGTTATAAATCTTGTTTTTTCGGATAAAAAGGATTATCTTTGCATTGTTTTGTGCGGCGCGCGCTTGGTGAAACCGGCCGGTGGGCGTGCGGCGTGCGGATGGAAACTTGATTATACCTTATTAATATATATAAGAACAATGGAAAATAACAATAACAAACAGCAGCAAGGGCAGTTCCAGATAGAGCTGCCCCAGGAAGTGGCTCAGGGCGAATACGCCAACTTTGCCATCATAACACACTCAAGTTCAGACTTTGTACTCGACTTTGCACGCATACTTCCCGGTGTGCCCAAGGCTATGGTTAAATCGCGCGTGGTGCTTGCACCCGAGCACGCAAAGCGCCTGTTGATGGCGTTGAAGGACAATATAGTAAGGTACGAGAACGCTTTCGGTCCGATTAAGCTGCCGCAGCAGGAAAAGGGCACGATAGCTCCTTTCAATATAAACAAGGGTGAGGCGTAATGCCGAATTTTACATCATAATTAGTCCATTAAGGTGCCAGCGCCTTAATGGGCTTTGTCTTTTTTATCCGGCCCATGCATCCTTCTTTGCCATAATCACCGTGGCAGGTTGAGGTGTGTAGTCAGGTGTCGCTGCCGGTTGTGCCGGCGCCGCCTGTTATTGGTTATGATGCCGGCTCCTGCTTGCATGCGCGCACATGCAGAAAAGTGAAGGATGCGGCTTGTTGTGCCGGTCGGTTACCGTAGCAAGTCTGCCTTCGTCTTTACCATGTGAGAATAAAAACACGTTAATTGTATATTACAATAACATTTTGGGAACAACAATGTCCGGGTTGTTTAGGGATGATTTAAGTTAAAATATTAAAACGAATATTATATTATTTAAATAAAGTGGTAATGTCCGTGATTTGAAATTCTTATAATTAGGTGATTTAAATAATTATTCGTACCTTTGCAGCCCAAAATGGTCTGTGTTTCAGATTGTTGCTTAAAGATAGAAAATAACAAAACAATATATAACTAAAAATTAACAACAATGCCTACAATTCAACAATTGGTAAGAAAAGGTAGAAAGGCGCTTGTTGACAAGAGCAAATCGCCGGCTTTGGACTCATGTCCGCAGCGTCGTGGCGTATGTGTTCGTGTGTACACAACAACCCCGAAGAAACCTAATTCGGCAATGCGTAAAGTTGCCCGTGTTCGTTTGACAAACCAGAAGGAAGTTAACTCTTACATACCGGGAGAGGGACACAACCTTCAGGAGCACTCTATCGTACTGGTACGTGGTGGTCGTGTGAAGGACCTTCCCGGTGTACGTTACCACATCGTTCGCGGTACTCTTGACACCGCAGGCGTAGCTAACCGCACACAGCGCCGTTCAAAGTACGGAGCTAAGCGCCCGAAAGCCAAGAAGTAATAAGTCTTTAAAGTAAAAGGACAACAGACATTTTATTTAAACGTTTTGCTGGAGATTTGTTATAAAGGTTGAGTAAGCAGTCCCGGAGGGGACGCTGAAGACAAGTGAACAGCCCCATGCAGAATTAATTTCAAAAAAGGAATGAGAAAAGCAAAACCAAAGAAGCGTGTGATCCTTCCGGATCCGGTTTACAACGACCAAAAGGTCTCAAAGTTCGTAAATCATCTGATGTATGACGGAAAGAAGAATACATCTTATGAGATTTTCTACAAAGCATTGGATACCGTAAAGGAGAAGATGAGCAACGAGGAGAAGTCTGCCCTTGAAATATGGAAGGCCGCCCTTGACAACATCACTCCGCAGGTTGAGGTTAAGAGCCGCCGTATCGGTGGTGCTACCTTCCAGGTGCCTACGGAAATCCGTCCCGACCGCAAGGAGAGCATCTCTATGAAGAACATGATCAACTTTGCACGCAAGCGCGGCGGCAAGACTATGGCTGACAAGCTGGCTGCTGAGATCATGGACGCTTACAATAATCAGGGCGGCGCTTTCAAGCGTAAGGAAGACATGCACCGCATGGCTGAGGCTAACCGTGCATTCGCTCACTTCAGGTTTTAAAAATAGTTAGGTAAAAAGAAACATGGCAAAGCAAGATTTACATTTGACCCGCAATATCGGTATCATGGCCCACATCGATGCCGGTAAGACGACGACTTCTGAGCGTATCCTGTTCTACACGGGTAAGACTCACAAGATTGGCGAGGTTCATGACGGTGCCGCTACAATGGACTGGATGGCACAGGAGCAGGAGCGTGGTATTACTATTACTTCTGCTGCAACTACTTGTTATTGGCAATACAACAACAAGCGGTTTAAGATAAACTTGATTGACACTCCGGGACACGTTGACTTTACCGCCGAGGTTGAGCGCTCTCTGCGTGTGCTCGACGGAGCCGTTGCAACTTACTGTGCTGTGGGCGGTGTTCAGCCGCAGTCAGAGACAGTATGGCGCCAGGCTGACAAGTACAATGTTCCGCGTCTTGGTTATGTCAACAAGATGGACCGTTCGGGTGCCGACTATTTTGACGTTCTCCGCCAGATGAAGGACGTACTTGGAGCAAACCCTGTATCACTTGTCATTCCTATCGGCAGCGAGGAAACTTTCAAGGGACTTGTTGACCTGATTAAGATGAAGGCCATTTACTGGCACGACGAGACAATGGGCGCAGAATATGAGATTGACGATATCCCTGCTGACCTCAAGGACGAGGCTGACGAGTGGAGAGGAAAGCTCCTCGAGGCTGCAGCCGAGTATGACGAGGCTCTCATGGAGAAATATTTCGACGATCCTAACTCTATCACTGAAGAGGAAGTCATAGCTGCAATCCGCAAGGGTACTCTCGCAATGCAGTGTACTCCTATGCTTTGCGGTTCTTCGTTCAAGAATAAGGGCGTTCAGACTCTGCTCGACTATGTTTGCGCATTCCTGCCGTCACCTCTTGATACTCCGAATATTGTAGGTACCAACCCGACAACGGGAGAAGAGGAAGACCGCAAGCCGTCAGAGGAAGCTCCTACTTCGGCTCTTGCATTCAAGATCGCAACTGACCCGTATGTAGGCCGCTTGGTATTCTTCCGCGTTTATTCAGGTAAGGTAGAGGCTGGTTCTTACGTTTACAACACTCGTTCTGGCAAGAAGGAGCGTGTAAGCCGTCTGTTCCAGATGAACTCTAACAAGCAGGTTCCTATGGAGGCCATCGATGCTGGCGATATAGGTGCAGGCGTTGGTTTCAAGGATATCCGCACCGGTGATACGCTTTGCGACGAAGGTCATCCTATCGTACTCGAGTCAATAACATTCCCTGACCCTGTTATCGGTATCGCAGTTGAGCCGAAGAGCCAGGCAGACGTTGACAAGTTGGGTATCGGTCTTGCAAAACTTGCAGAGGAAGACCCGACATTCACCGTTCATACTGACGAGCAGAGCGGCCAGACCGTAATCTCAGGTATGGGTGAGCTTCACCTCGACATCATCCTCGACCGTCTGAAGAGAGAGTTCAAGGTTGAGTGTAACCAGGGTAAGCCTCAGGTTAACTACAAGGAAGCTATCACCAAGACTGTCAACCTGCGCGAGGTTTACAAGAAGCAGAGTGGTGGTCGCGGTAAGTTTGCCGACATCATAGTAAACGTTGGTCCTATCGACGAGGATTACAAGGAAGGCGGACTGCAGTTCATCAACGAGGTGAAGGGCGGTAACATTCCTAAGGAATTTATCCCGTCAGTTCAGAAGGGCTTCGAGACTGCAATGAAGAGCGGTGTGCTCGGCGGTTATCCTATGGACAGCCTTAAGGTTACTCTGCTCGACGGTTCGTTCCACCCGGTAGACTCAGACCAGTTGTCTTTCGAAATCGCAGCAATCAATGCTTATAAGAACGCTTGCGTCAAGGCTGGTCCGGTGCTGATGGAGCCTATCATGAAGCTCGAGGTCGTAACTCCTGAAGAGAACATGGGTGACGTTATCGGCGACTTGAACAAGCGTCGCGGACAGGTAGAAGGCATGGACGAGACACGTAGCGGCGCCCGCATCATCAAGGCTATGGTTCCGCTGGCAGAAATGTTCGGCTACGTAACCGCACTGCGTACCATTACTTCAGGTCGTGCAACAAGCTCTATGGAGTACGATCACCACGCACCTCTGTCAAGCTCAATCGCAAAGACTGTGCTTGAGGAAATAAAGGGCCGCGTAGATTTGGTATAATCCGATAAACTATAAAGAGAATGAGGCGCCACGTTAGCGAATGACTCTTAACGGGCGTACCTCTTCTCTTGTTGATTTAAAATTATAAATTAAAGTCAAAAACATGAGTCAGAAAATCAGAATCAAGCTGAAGTCTTACGACCACAAATTGGTTGACAAGTCAGCAGAGAAAATCGTGAAGGCTGTGAAGGCAACCGGCGCAATTGTAAGCGGTCCTATTCCACTCCCTACACACAAGCGTATTTTTACTGTAAACCGCAGTACTTTCGTTAACAAAAAGTCTCGTGAGCAGTTCCAGTTGAGCGATTACAAGCGCCTTATTGACATTTACAGTTCTACTGCAAAGACGGTTGACGCTCTTATGAAACTTGAGTTGCCCAGCGGTGTAGAGGTTGAAATCAAAGTATAGTTTAATTTTTAATAATAATTGAAATGCCAGGATTAATTGGAAGAAAAATCGGAATGACATCCGTTTTCAGTGCCGACGGCAAGAACGTGCCGTGCACTGTTATCGAAGCTGGTCCTTGTGTTGTTACCCAGGTTAAGACCGTTGAGAAGGACGGTTACAAGGCTGTGCAGTTAGGCTTTGGTGAGGCTAAGGAAAAGAACACCACCATGTCTATGCAGGGCATATTCAAGAAGGCTGGAACAACACCGAAGAGACACTTGGCCGAGTTCAAGTTTGACGAGGAGTACAACCTCGGTGACACCATCACTGTCGAAATCTTCAACGATGCAACTTTCGTTGACGTTGTTGGTACCTCTAAAGGTAAAGGTTTCCAGGGTGTAATGAAGCGTCATGGCTTCGGTGGTGTAGGCCAGAGTACTCACGGTCAGGACGACCGCGCCCGCAAGCCGGGTTCTATCGGTGCATGTTCTTATCCTGCAAAGGTGTTCAAGGGAATGCGCATGGCCGGCCAGATGGGTGGTGACAGGGTTACAACCCAAAACCTCAAAGTGTTAAAAGTAATACCGGAGCATAACCTCATCCTTGTGAAAGGTAGTGTTGCTGGTTGCAAAGGTTCAACCGTTTTAATTGAGAAATAATGGAAATTAACGTATTAAATATCAAAGGTGAAAACACTGGGAGAAAGGTTACGTTAAACGAATCTATCTTCGGAATTGAACCAAACGACCATGTTCTTTATCTCGACGTAAAGCGCTATATGGCTGCTCAGCGCCAGGGAACGGCTAAGTCAAAGGAAAGAAGCGAGCATGCAGGTTCTACCCGTAAGCTCGGTCGCCAGAAGGGCGGCGGCGGTGCTCGCCGTGGTGATATCAACTCACCGTTGCTCAGAGGTGGTGGCCGCGTATTTGGTCCGACACCCCGCGACTATAGCATAAAACTTAACCATAAGGTTACCATCCTTGCACGTAAGAGCGCTTTGTCATATAAGGCTAAGGAAGATTCGATAATTGTTGTTGAAGATTTCAATCTTGACGCCCCAAAGACAAAAGATTTTGTAAATATTACTAAAAATCTTAAAGTTGAAGGCAAGAAATTGCTGTTCCTTTTGCCGGAAACAAATAAAAACGTATATTTGTCGGCTCGTAATTTGCAGCGCACCGTTGTGATGCCAGCTTCAACTCTGAACACCTATAAGGTTTTGGATGCTGACGTGGTTGTCATGACTGAGAATTCGCTGAAGGCTATCGACGAAATCTTAAACAAGTAAACAAGGAGAAAAGTATATGGCATTTATCATAAAACCATTGGTCACTGAGAAGATGACCAAGATTACAGACAAGTGGCCTAACCGCTACGGCTTCATTGTACGTCCTGAGGCTAACAAACTCCAAATTAAGAAAGAAGTCGAAAGTCTGTATAATGTTACGGTTGAAGACGTAAATACTATGCGTTATGCAGGCAAGCGTTCTGCCCGCTATACTAAGGCCGGACTGATTAGAGGCCAGAAAAACGCATACAAGAAGGCAATCGTTACCCTGAAAGAGGGCGACACAATTGATTTTTACAGCAATATCTAAAATAAAAAATGGCAGTACGTAAATTTAAACCGGTAACTCCGGGTCAAAGACACAAGATTATTGGTACGTTCGAGGAGATTACTGCATCCGTACCAGAGAAGTCTCTCGTTTATGGTAAACGTTCTACCGGCGGTCGAAACAATACTGGTAAGATGACCATGCGCTACCTCGGTGGTGGTCATAAAAGAAAGTATCGTTTCATCGACTTTAAGCGTGAGAAAGATGGTGTTCCAGCTGTAGTTAAGACAATCGAATACGATCCGAACCGTTCGGCTCGTATCGCTTTGTTGTATTATGCTGATGGTGAAAAACGTTACATTATTGCTCCTAACGGACTGCAGGTAGGTGCAACCCTTATGTCTGGCAAGGACGCGGCGCCTGAGATTGGTAACGCGCTTCCTTTGGCAAACATACCTGTCGGTACTGTAATTCACAACATTGAATTGCGTCCGGGACAGGGTGCGCTGCTCGTTCGTTCGGCTGGTAATTTCGCTCAGTTGACTTCTCGTGAAGGCAGTTATTGTGTAGTTAAGCTCCCTTCTGGTGAGACTCGCCAGATTCTCAGTGCTTGTAAGGCTACTGTAGGTAGTGTGGGCAATTCAGATCACGCTCTTGAGCAATCTGGTAAGGCAGGACGCTCTCGTTGGCTTGGTCGTCGTCCTCACAACCGTGGTGTTGTTATGAACCCGCACGATCACCCGATGGGTGGTGGTGAAGGACGCCAGTCAGGAGGACATCCGCGTTCACGCAAGGGCTTGTACGCTAAGGGTCTCAAGACTAGGGCTCCTAAGAAGCTTTCTAACAAGTATATCATTGAAAGAGCTAATAAGAAATAATCAAGTTAACTAGTGTAAATTATGAGTCGTTCATTAAAAAAAGGTCCATATATTAACGTGTCACTCGAGAAGAAGATTCTCGCGATGAACGAGAGTGGCAAGAAGAGTGTTGTTAAGACATGGGCCAGAGCTTCGGTGATATCACCTGATTTCGTAGGCCACACCGTTGCAGTTCATAACGGAAATAAATTCATTCCTGTTTACATTACCGAAAATATGGTCGGCCACAAGCTTGGTGAGTTCTCTCTCACTCGTCGCTTCGGCGGTCATGCAGGTAATAAGAAGTAAAGCAGGCTAACCATTGAAAAATAAAAAGACAATATAATGGGAGCAAGAAAAAAAATAGCGGCTGAAAAAATTAAGGAAGCCCGTAAAACATTGTATTTCGCAAAGCTCAGAGGCGTGCCTTCTTCTCCGCGTAAGATGCGTTATGTCGTTGACATGATACGTGGTATGGAAGTAAATCGCGCTCTTGGAGTCTTGAGGTTCTCGAAGAAGGCAGCAGCAGCTGATGTTGAGAAACTTCTCCGCTCTGCCATCGCGAACTGGGAGGTCAAGAATGACCGCAAGGCAGAAGATGGTGAACTTTATATATCTAAAGTGTTCGTTGACGAAGGTGTTACGATGAAGCGTATGAGACCCGCACCCCAGGGACGTGGTTATAGGATTCGCAAACGCAGTAACCATGTGACATTGTTTGTTGATGCCAAAACTAATGACGAAAAATAAGAAGCAGAATGGGACAGAAAGTTAATCCGATAAGCAACCGTCTCGGTATTATCAGAGGTTGGGATTCAAATTGGTTCGGTGGTAAGAACTTTGGAGACAACCTTGTTGAGGATATGAAAATCCGTAAATACCTGAACGAACGTTTGGCTAAAGCCAGTGTATCTCGTATCGTCATTGAGCGCACATTGAAACTCGTCACCATCACAATATGTACTGCCCGCCCGGGTCTTGTAATAGGTAAAGGCGGCCAGGATGTTGATAAATTGAAGGAAGAGCTGAAAAAGCTTTACGATAAGGAGATTCAGATCAATATCTATGAAGTAAAGAAACCTGAACTGGATGCGTCAATTGTTGCTAATAACATCGCTCGCCAGATTGAAGGTAAGATGGCATACCGTCGTGCTATAAAGACGGCTGTAGCTAACACAATGCGTGCAGGAGCTGAAGGTATCAAGGTACAGATAACCGGACGTCTGAATGGAGCTGAAATGGCCCGTAAGGAAATGTATAAAGAGGGACGTACACCTTTGCATACATTCCGTGCAGACATCGACTACTGCCAGGCTGAGGCTTTGACCAAGGTCGGCCTGTTGGGCATCAAGGTTTGGATTTGCCGCGGCGAAGTTTACGAGAAGCGTGATCTTACAATTAATTTCGCGCAGGAGAAGCAGGGCGGACGCTCTAACGGCAAATCAAGAGTAAACCGTAAGAGAAACAATAACCGTTAAAGAAATAAGCTATCATGTTACAGCCAAAAAGAGTAAAATATAGAAGACCTCAAGACGGGCGTGGCAATAAAGGCAACGCCCACAGGGGTACACAATTGGCTTTCGGATCGTTTGGCATCAAGACACTTGAAGCTAAATGGTTGGACAGCCGCCAGATTGAAGCAGCCCGTGTCGCTGTCAACCGTTATATGCAGCGTGAAGGCCAAGTATGGATCCGTATTTTCCCAGATAAACCTATAACCCGCAAACCTGCTGATGTCCGAATGGGTAAAGGTAAGGGTGACCCCGCAGGATGGGTAGCTCCTGTGACTCCCGGACGCATTCTTTTTGAAGTTGAAGGCGTACCTTTTGACGTGGCTAAAGAGGCTCTTCGTCTTGCTGCACAGAAGTTGCCTGTTAAGACAAAGTTTGTTGTTAGACGTGATTACGATAAAAACGCTTGATTATGAAGATTAAAGAAGTAAAAGAGCTTGAAACCAAGGATTTGGTAGAGAGGCTTGAGACTGCGGTTGCAAATTACCATCAGATGAAGTTGAATCACGCAATCACGCCGTTAGAGAATCCATCTCAGATTAAGGCTGCTCGTCGTGACATAGCGCGCATGAAAACAGTTCTCCGCGAAAGGGAGCTTAATAAATAACAATGGTTCAGATGGAAAAGAGAAATTTAAGAAAGACTAGAACGGGTGTCGTTATAAGCAACAAAATGGATAAAACCATTGTTATTGCCGCTAAGTTCAAGGAAATGCACCCTATATATGGTAAGTTCGTCCAGAAGACAAAGAAGTACCATGCACATGATGAAAAGAATGAAGCAAATGTAGGTGATACAGTGCTCATTATGGAGACCCGTCCTTTGAGTAAGACAAAGAGATGGAGATTAGTTCAAATAATTGAAAAAGCAAAGTAATTATGATACAGGCAGAATCAAGACTTACAGTATGTGATAACAGCGGCGCACGCGAGGCTTTGTGCATTCGCGTCCTTGGTGGTACGCGTCGTCGTTATGCAAGTGTGGGTGACATAATTGTCGTTGCTGTCAAGAACGTCATCCCGTCAAGTGATTTGAAAAAGGGTGCAGTATCTAAGGCTTTGATTGTACGCACAAAGAAGGAAGTACGCCGTGCCGACGGTTCTTATATACGTTTTGACGACAATGCGTGTGTTTTGCTTAACAACGCAGGCGAGCTTCGTGGTAGCCGTATTTTCGGCCCTGTGGCACGTGAGCTTCGTGCGGTAAACATGAAAGTCGTTTCTTTGGCACCGGAGGTTCTTTAACCATTAAAAGTGAAAAAGTAATGAACAAGTTGCATATAAAGAAAAATGATACGGTTATTGTCTTGGCCGGTGAGGACAAGGGCAAGACCGGAAAGGTGCTTAAGGTTTTGGTTGAGAAGCAGAGAGCCATTGTTGAAGGTGTCAACATGGTTTCTAAGAACATGAAGCCAAGCGCTAAATATCCGCAAGGTGGCATAATTAAGCAAGAGGCGCCTATACACGTCTCAAACTTGAGCCTGATTGATCCGAAGAGCGGCAAGGCTACACGTATTGCAATCAAGAGAACCGAGGACGGCAAGAAAGTTCGTATCGCTAAAAAATCAGGGGAGGAAATCAAATAATGAATACAGCTGAATTAAAGACAGTTTACAAGGAGACCATAGCTCCTGCGCTTCAGAAGCAGTTCAACTATTCTTCTACAATGCAGATTCCTGTCCTGAAGAAGATTGTTGTAAACCAGGGTCTTGGCGAGGCTACTCAGGACAGAAAAGTCATTGATGTAGCTATTAACGAGATTACAACGATAACTGGCCAGAAGGCCGTTGCTACATATTCTAAGAAGGATATAGCAAACTTCAAGCTCCGTAAGAAGATGCCTATTGGTGTTATGGTTACTTTGCGCCGTGAGCGTATGTATGAGTTCCTTGAGAAACTCATCCGCATCGCACTCCCGCGTATCCGTGACTTCAAGGGTATCGAGAGCAAGTTTGATGGCCGTGGTAACTACACCCTCGGTATTCAGGAGCAGATCATCTTCCCTGAAATCAATATCGATACTATCGACCGCATCCTGGGTATGAATATTACATTCGTTACCAGTGCACCCACCGATGAGGAAGGTTATGCTTTGCTCAAGGAATTTGGTCTTCCCTTTAAAAACGCTAAAAACAACTAATATACGATATGGCAAAAGAATCTATGAAGGCTCGTGAAGTGAAAAGAGCCAAGTTAGTAGCCAAGTATGCAGCAAAGCGCGCAGCGTTGAAGGAAATCGTGAACAAGTCGAATGACCCCGTAGAAGCTTACGAAGCTGCCCGCAAGTTGCAGAGCATTCCTCGTAATGCAAACCCCATCCGTCTGCACAACCGTTGCAAACTGACTGGACGTCCCAAAGGTTACATCCGTCTGTTCGGTCTCTCTCGTATCCAGTTCCGTGAGATGGCATCCAACGGTTTGATTCCCGGCGTGAAGAAAGCAAGCTGGTAATACACCAAATTAATTTATATTATATTTAATATTGTCGGGGGCGTCCCGATTAATTAAACATTTTATATCATGACAGATCCAATAGCAGATTATTTGACGCGGTTGCGCAACGCCATTCAGGCCAAGTTGCGTGTAGTTGAAGTTCCCGCTTCAAATTTGAAGAAGGAAATCACCAAAATCCTCTTCGACAAGGGTTACATCTTGAACTACAAGTTCGTAGAAGACGGTGTACAGGGCACTATCAAGATTGCTCTCAAGTACAATCCGCAGACCAAGGTCAACGCCATCAAGAGCCTGACCCGCGTATCCACTCCCGGTATGCGTAAGTATACTGGCTATCGTGAAATGCCGAGAGTTATCAACGGACTTGGAATCGCTATCATTTCAACGTCTAAAGGAGTTATGACTGACAAAGAGGCTTCCGAACTGAAGATCGGTGGTGAAGTTCTTTGCTATATTTATTAATTTAGGAGGAAATTATGTCTAGAATAGGTAAATTGCCGATTAACATCCCTGCAGGAGTGACAGTAACTCTTCAGGATAATGTAGTGTCTGTAAAAGGGCCGAAGGGTGAGATGAGCCAGGCTGTTGATCCTTCTATCATTGTCACAATCGAAAGCAACGTTATCACCTTCTCCATCGATGAGAACAACGATACGGTTGAAACCAAGCAGAAGCAGGCTTTCCATGGCCTCTACCGTGCTTTGGTCAACAACATGGTAGTTGGTGTATCTCAGGGTTACAAGAAGGAGATGGAACTGGTCGGTGTTGGTTATCGTGTATCCAACCAGGGTAATCTTGTAGAGTTCTCACTGGGTTATACCCACCCCATCTTTATCCAGCTTCCGAAGGAAATTAAGGTTGAGACAAAGACTGAAAGAAATAAGAACCCGTATATCTGCCTTGAGTCCTGCGACAAGCAGCTCCTGGGTCTTGTATGCGCAAAAATCCGTTCTTTCCGTAAACCTGAACCTTATAAAGGAAAGGGTATCTTGTATATCGGCGAGCAGATTCGCAGAAAGTCTGGTAAGTCTGCAGGTGCTAAGTAATTTAAAGGTATAAGATTATGACAACGAAAAAAGAACAAAGACGCATAAAGATCAAATATCGGGTACGTAACAAGATTTTCGGTACTGCAGAGCGTCCCCGTTTGAGCGTGTTCAGAAGCAACAAGCAGATTTACGCTCAGATTATCAATGACGAAACCGCTACTACGTTGGTAGCAGCATCTTCTTTGGGCATGGAAGCTATGCCTAAGAAGGAGCAGGCTGCAAAGGTAGGTGAAGCCGTAGCCAAGAAGGCTATCGAGGCTGGAATCACTACCGTAGTTTTTGACCGTAACGGATATCTCTATCACGGTCGTGTGAAAGAACTGGCTGATGGTGCCCGCAATGGTGGACTTAAATTCTAAATGATTATGGCAAACAGAGTAATTGTTAATAGCGAAGAATTGAAGGATAGACTCGTTGCTATCAATCGCGTAGTTAAAGTAACCAAGGGTGGTCGTACTTTCACTTTTGCAGCCATCGTTGTTGTTGGTGACGGAAAAGGCGTAATCGGCTACGGTCTGGGTAAGGCCGGAGAAGTTACTGCTGCCATTGCTAAGGGTGTGGAAGCTGCCAAGAAGAACTTGGTTAAGGTTCCCGTACTCAAAGGTACTGTTCCTCATGAGCAAGCAGCTAAGTTCGGTGGTGCCAATGTTTTGATTTTGCCGGCTTCTGAAGGTACAGGAGTTG
>OHQR01000130.1_pt1 | contig 56328 bp, 59 predicted proteins | sample 1578191 | NCBI WGS metagenome assembly OHQR01 (sample SAMEA3879577, study PRJEB24766) | human gut metagenome | biome: human-associated habitat; feature: feces | place: USA | collected 1985/1987 | reverse complement strand
TTTACTACCGGTACGCCGTGGTTTCCTGTTAATGAAAATTACAAGCAAATCAATGCAAAAGCAGAAATGGCAGATCCTAATTCTATTTATAATCACTATAAAAAGCTCATTAAGTTTAAGAAAGAAAACGATGTTGCAAAGTGGGGAGATTATAAGGAATATTACAAAAATTCCGATAAGCTTTATGTTTATTCACGTTCATTCAACGGCAAAAGACTTTTGGTTATTAATTCGTTTTCCGATGAGCGTGTGCCGTTTGAAGCGCCAAAGGGCTTTGACCTTGAAAAGGGAACACCTATTCTTTGCAATTATGAAAATAATTTTGTTCAGTGCAACGGTTTTAAGCTCAGACCTTATGAAACAAGAGTTTATATGTTTGAATAATCTTAAGAAAATCGTAAGATATACTTCACAAATATTTTTGCTTGGTGTAATATAATCGGTATATCTATTAATTAAGAGGAAAACATTATGAATATTCTTGTGCTTGATGATGAGGCGGAAATTGCCGACCTTGTGGAGCTTTTTCTTAAAAATGAGGGATATAACGTATATAAATTTTATTCAAGCAGTGAGGCGATAAAATGCATTAATTCAACCCCGCTTGATTTGGCACTTCTTGACGTTATGCTTCCCGATACAGACGGTTTTACCATTCTTCGCAAAATAAGAGAGGAAGGCTTCCGCTTTCCTGTTATTATGCTTACGGCTAAGGTGGAGGATAACGATAAAATTATCGGCTTGTCGCTCGGCGCAGACGATTATATTACAAAACCGTTTAATCCGCTTGAAATGGTGTCAAGAGTTAAGGCTCAGCTTAGGCGATATACTCTTTATAACGGCGCAGAAACATTGGAAAACAAAGAAATTTTCGATTCTGCGGGCTTGATAGTTAATCATCAAACCCACGTTTGCACCCTTTATGAAAAGGAGATTGCGCTTACCCCGACCGAATTTAATATTCTCTGGCTTCTTTGCAAAAATGCCGGCAAGGTAGTTTCCACCGAGGAGATTTTTGAAAAGATTTGGAATGAAAAATACCTTGACAGCAACAATACGGTTATGGTACATATAAGAAGAATAAGGGAAAAGCTTAACGAGCCGTCAAGAAATCCTAAGTTTATTAAGACTGTTTGGGGAGTAGGGTATAAGATTGAAAAGAAATAAGGATAAAAGAATTTTTGCAAAAATTTTAATTCGATACATAATCTGCACAGTCGTTTTTTCAATTCCCCTTTGGGTATTTGCAGACCGGTATGTATTGTTAATCGAAGCTGTAACAGGCAGTGGATCTTTTTACGATATCGGCACTGTTATAGTTACAAATTTAGTTCTTGCATTTGTGATTACGCTTATTTTTATGCTTCGTGCGGCACGGCTTCTTGACAGGGAATATGACGCACTTGACGGAATAGTCGACGATGACTATGTAAGCCCTCGACTTCCCAATATTATTTCACCAAGGCATAAGGACGTTGAGGAAAAGATTAAAAAGGAACTTAAGTTTAAGCAATACGTTGCAAACGAGGCGGAGCAGAGAAAAAATGACCTTGTGGTTTACCTTGCCCACGATTTAAAAACTCCGCTGACTTCTATTATCGGATATTTAAGCCTGCTTGATGAAAATCCCGATTTCAGCGTGGAATACAGGGCAAAATATACGGGCATTGCGCTTGATAAGGCATACAGGCTTGAGCAGCTTATCAATGAATTTTTCGATATAACACGTTTTAATCTTCAGTCCTTTCCGCTTGAAAATAATCATATTGACCTTTCTCTGCTTCTAAGGCAAATGGCAGAGGAATTTTATCCTGTTTTAAAGGAAAAAAATCTTACCTGCACCGTAAAGGCAGAGGATAAGGTTAATATTATCGGCGATTCCGACAAGCTTTCACGTGTGTTTGACAATTTGATGCGCAATGCTTCAAATTATTGCTATGAGGGCACAAATATTGAAATAAACGTTTTCAAAAATGGCGAAAATGCCGTTGTGACTTTTATTAATCAAGGTGATAAAATCGAAAAGGAAAAGCTTGATATGATTTTTGAAAAGTTTTTCCGTGCCGATACGTCCAGAACGAGCAAAACCGGCGGAACGGGCTTAGGTCTTGCCATTGCAAAGCAGATTGTTGAGCGTCACGGCGGAACAATTACAGCCAAAAGCAATGAAAAATACACAATTTTTACTGTTTCTTTGCCGCTAAATAATCAATCTTAAGAAAATCGTAAGAATTTTGAAAGTTAATATTAAAGCAAAAAATCTCCTTTTGGTATATTGTATTAATATCACCGAACGAGGTAAAATGTATGAAAAGAAGATTTAAGAAAAAAATAATATGTTTTGTCTTGATTATAGCGATAATAATTGCAAGCGCAGCTGTTGTTAAAAGGACAACAGTCGGCGAGGCCGAAAATTATTCAAAGTATATTCAGGTTGCTGCTGAGGATAAGAATATTTCAGCCAAAAAAATGATTAAAAATTATGCTGACGAAAACGGCTACACATTTTCCGATTATCCCCAAAGCCTTGTTGATTTGCTCAAAAGAAATAAGGAAACAAAGGAATTTGTGCTCAATTATCCTAAGTATAAGGACAAGCATTTTAAGATTAATATGAAAGAGTATAAGAATTGCGACAGCGTTCCTCTTTTTATGCAATGGGATATCAGATGGGGCTATAAAATGTACGGTGACGATGTGGCAGGCTTGACTGCTTGCGGCCCTACTTGCCTTTCAATGGTTGCGGTTTATCTTTTGCAAGATATAAAATATTCGCCCGATTATATGATTGATTGGGCAAAGGAAAACGGCTACTGCGTTGACGGCGGCGGTTCGCTTTGGACTCTTATGAGCGAGGGTGCGCAAAAGCTTGGTATTGACTCAACCGAGCTGCCTCTTGATAAGCAAAGGGTGATTAATAATCTTGAAGTCGGCAACCCTGTTGTTTGCATAATGGGACCCGGTGATTTTACGAAAAAAGGGCATTTCATTGTAATGACGGGTATAGAAAACGGCAAGATTAAAATTAATGACCCAAACAGTATTGAAAATTCAAATAAGCTTTGGAATTTCGATGATATTTCTTCGCAAATTAATAATTTATGGGCAATGAGGGTGTAGAAAAATAATCTTTATATTCAACAACATAGGGGGCGAACATTGTTCGCCCTCTACTTTGTGTCGAAAGAACATTTTCTGAATGTCGTTTGATTTTATGGTAGACAAATTGATTTTTTGGTGCTATAATCTTTGCAGTTTTAGAAATAAGGAGGCGAAATATATGGACAGTTGTGATAATCGAAGTAGCTTTGGCGATGGGCAAGGTTTGAAAAAGCAAATGTCTTTATGATTTCGCATTAATATATTTTCAGCCTTTCCGTCGTTTAAGAATGTCACAACTATTACTTTGATTGTGTATTTTTGCACGATGGATTTTTTATGCCCATTTTTGGGGGAACGGAGGCTGAAATGGAATTGGATTTAAAAGCAAATAAGCTTATTGAAGAAATTGTTGCCGTTATCAGGAGCAATTTGGATAAAGAAAAATTAGTCGAAAAGCTTGATGACTACCACGCAAACGATATTGCGCAAAGCTTGGAGTATTTAACAAAGGATGAGCGTTTGTCGCTTTATGAAATTTTGGGCGATGAATGGGTTTCGGAAATTCTTTCCTATGTTGAAGAGCCTGAGCAATATATTAACGAACTCGGTGTTGAAAAACTTGCCGATATCATTAACGAAATGGACTCCGACGATGCAGCAGATTTGCTTGAAAAGGTTGATGAAAGCGTTAAGGAGAAGCTTCGTTTAAGCCTTGATGATGATGTTAAGGCGGACATTCAGCTCATCAATTCTTATGATGAGGACGAGGTCGGCAGCTTAATAACAAATAATTATATTTGCATTTCAAAAACGCTTGACATTCGTGGAGCAATGCACGAACTTATTAAGCAAGCAGGCGTGGTTGATATACTTAAACGTGGTTGACATGTAATCATCTCCTTTTGCATAGCTTTATTTTATTATAGCACAACCGCTTTTCATTTGTGAATTGTTTGCAACAACAATAAAACGCCTTTACAGTCTGCCGCTGTTTGATGTAAAATTTATGTGTATGTTTGCAATAATTTTTAATTTACAATACAGCAAGGAGAATGCAAGTGAGATTTAACAAGCGTACTATTACCGCCATAACTTTAGCGTGCTTAACGGCTTTTGCCGCAAGTGCCCAGGCATCGCCGCGCGCGGTGACGCCGCCCCAGATTACCAAAAGCACTGTGGCAACGGCAGCTGCCAAAATTATAAAAGGCAACATAAAAAAAGCCAAAGATGATAAAGCCGCGGCAACCAAACAGAAAGTTGAAACCAAAACAACCAAAGCCAAAGCTGCCAAAAAAACACCTGCCAAAGCAGGAACTTTTAATACAAAAGGATTACCGAAGGATTATAAAAAAATAAGCATCTTCGGTGAAGCCAAGGCAACGCCGGAACAGGCGGCGGCGCTGATTTATTTAAACAACCCCGACCCGCAGCTGAACTGCTCCGTCGATGAGCTGGTGCATTTATACTGGGACGAAGCCGGGCGCGAGGGCGTGCGTGAGGATTTGGCGTTGGCGCAGGCGATTGTGGAAACGGGCTTCTTTAGCTTTACCGGCGACGTTAAACCGGAGCAGAACAATTTCTGCGGGCTTGGCACGACCGGCGGCGGTGTGGAAGGCGAATACTTCGACGAGCCGGAAATCGGCGTGCGCGCACACATCCAGCACCTGCTGGCCTATACAACCAAAAAGCACCCGTCTACGGATATCGTTGACCCGCGTTATGAACTGGCGCATGCCATCCGCATGGAGCGCGGCATTGTTGACACCTGGAGCGGACTGAACGGCACGTGGGCCATGGGCAGCCATTACTGCGAAAAAATTATGCGCACCTACCAGAACATGCTGGATTTGGACAAGCATGATTTAAAGGAAGCCGAAAAGGCCAAGGCTGAATACCTGAAGAACTACATGGGCAGCCATAAGGACGAGGACAAAGATAAAGACAAGGATAAGGAAACCAAGCCTGAACATAAGCTGACGATGCGTGAACGCGTCGAGAAGATTTTGAAAGAAGGAAAGTGATTTAATGCATATCGTACTGGTTGAGCCGGAAATTCCGGGCAATACCGGCAATATCGCGCGCCTGTGCGCGGCAACGGGCTGCCATCTGCATTTGGTGCGCCCGCTGGGCTTTTCTGTTGAAGATAAATATTTAAAACGCGCCGGGTTGGATTACTGGCATCTGGTGGACATCCATTATTATGACAGTGTTTACGAAGTGCTGGAAAAATACAAGGATAACCCCAAATTTTTGCTGACGACCAAGGCGCATAAGCGTTACAGCGATGTGCAGTACGGGCCTGACAGCCTGCTGATTTTCGGTAAGGAAACGGCAGGGCTGCCGGAAAAACTGCGCAACGAATACGCCGATTGCTGCGTACGCATACCGATGATTGCCGAAGCAAGAAGCCTGAACCTTTCCAATTCCGTCGCTATTGTGGCGTACGAGGCTTTGCGCCAGCAGCCGGATTTTGCCGGGCTGACTGTTTAACGGAGGAACTATGATTGTTTTAAAAGAATTTGAATTTGACGCCGCGCATTACCTGCCGGAATACAACGGCAAATGCGAGCGTCTGCACGGGCATACCTATAAACTGGTGGTAAAAGTACAGGGCACGCCCGACCACGAAGGCATGGTTATCGACTTTATCCGCCTGAAAAACATCGTTAAGGAAAACGTGCTGGTACACTTGGACCACGCCTGCATTAATGATATTCTGCCGCAGCCCTCGGCAGAAAACATCAGCGTATGGGTATGGAACAAACTGAAAGATTTGCTGCACGGCGATAATTATGATTTATATGAAGTTGAAGTTTGGGAAACCAAAACAAGCGGCTGCATTTACAGGGGTGATTTATAATGAAAGATGTACAGTCTCAAACTGATATGCGCCGCATACCTCTTAAGCATGTAGGCATTAAAAATCTGCGCTGGCCCGTTATTTTAAAGGATAAAGAGCAGGGCGAGCAGCACAGTGTGGCAACCATCAGCCTGGCGGTGGATTTGCCGCACGAGATACGCGGAACGCATATGAGCCGTTTTGTGGAATGTATGCAGACTGTCGGCGCCATCAGCCCCACAGGGCTTGAAGAAGTGCTTGACAAACTGAAAAAGCATTTGCAGGCAGAAAAAGCCTTTATTCAAATGGAATTTCCGTATTTTATTTATAAAACTTCGCCGGTAACGGGGCAGCGCGCGCCGATGGATTTAAACTGCGTGCTGACGGCAGAAAAGAAAGACGAGTTTAAACTGCGCATTATGGCGGAAGTGCCGGTGCAGACTTTATGCCCGTGCAGCAAGGAAATAAGCGACTACGGCGCGCATAACCAACGTGCGCTGGCGCGGATTGAAATTGAAGCTGACGGCCTTGTATGGATTGAAGAACTGGCGGAAATGGCAGACGCAGGGGCAAGCGCGCCCGTGTACAGCCTTTTAAAACGCCCGGACGAAAAATTTGTAACGGAAAAGGCTTACGATAACCCGCGTTTTGTTGAAGATGCCGTGCGTGAAATTGCTTTGCGCCTGGAGGCCGACAAACGCATTAAATGGTATGAAGTAACGGTAGAAAGCATTGAGAGCATCCACAACCATAATGCTTTTGCCTGCGTGGAGAAAGGCTGGCAGGCATGATTATTAAACTTAACGAACATAACCTTGTACATGAAATTGCCGCGCTGGGGGTGCATCCTGCCAGCGTGGGCATTTTTGCGTCCAAAAGCAGAATTATTCCCTTAAAAATTACGGCGGTGCGTACCCCAGCTGCCAATATTTTAAAACAGGAGATGCTGGCTGCCGGCGGCGACTGCGCTGTTCCTGCAAACTGCATTTTAAACAATACGGAGCGCATGGACGTTGTTTTGCTTGGTACGGTTAAGCATTACCGCATTCTGGCGCGCAAGCTGGCGCAGATGAACTTTTTCGGGCTGGCAGCGCTGCAAAAGGAACTGCAAACTTTTCTTGCCGGGCAGCAGCCTGTAACAGTTTTGGCGGACGGCAGAAAAATTACTTACGAAAAAATGCGCATTATGGGCATTTTAAATGTAACGCCCGATTCGTTTTACAGCGGCTCGCGCTTAAGCGGCGAAGAAGCCGTTTTGCAAAAGGCGGAGCAAATGCTGAATGATGGCGCGGAAATTTTAGATATAGGCGGCGAAAGTACGCGCCCGGGCAGTGATGAAGTAACCGAAGAAGAAGAAGTGCGCCGTGTGGTCCCTGCAATAACGGCAATAAAAAAACGCTTTCCGCACAGCATTGTTTCCATTGATACGTATCATGCGCTTACGGCGCAGGAAGCCGTTAACGCCGGAGCCGATATTATTAACGACGTTACGGCGCTGACCGGTGATGAGCAGATGGCGGAAGTTGCGGCTGCTGCCAAAGTGCCGGTAATTTTAATGCATATGCGCGGCACGCCTAAAACCATGCAGCAAAACTGTGAATATACAAATGTTGTTGCGGAAGTCGCCGCGTATCTTAAACAGCGCGCACAGCTTTTAGAGGAAACCGGCATCGGCGCGGATAAAATAATTCTTGACCCGGGCATCGGCTTTGCCAAAAACACGGAGCAAAACCTTGCGTTGCTGCAAGGGCTGGACGCGCTGGTGAGCTTGGGTTACCCAGTGCTGCTCGCTGCCTCGCGCAAAACCGTTATCGGCGAAACGCTGGGCAGCCTGCCGCCGCAGGAAAGGCTTGAAGGAACGATTGCCTTAAGCTGCCAGGCCGTGTATGCCGGTGCGCAAATGGTGCGCGTGCACGACGTTAAGGAAAACGTGCGCGCAGTGCGGATGCTGGAGGCGGTTTTATGCAGGTAACGGCGTATGTGGCATTGGGTACAAACCTTGGCAGTTTAAGGGAAAATCTCGACGTAGCATTAATGCGCCTGCGCGAAAAGGGCTTGCAGATAACAAAGGTTTCGTCGTATATCGATACCGACCCTTATGGCGTTACCGACCAGCCGCGCTTTTTAAACGCAGTATGCAAAGTAAAAACAGAGCTTTTACCGCAGCAGCTTTTGAAAATACTTTTGGACACCGAACTGGAAATGGGGCGTGTGCGCCTGCGCCGCTGGGGTGAACGCATTATAGATTTGGACCTGATTTTTTACGGCGATGAGATTATTAATGAGCCTAATCTTATTGTGCCGCACCCGGATATGCAGAACCGCGATTTTGTGCTGCGACCTCTGGCAGAAATTGCGCCGGATAAAGTACATCCGCTTCTGCATAAAACTATCGGCCAATTATGGCAGGAATATTTGGAAAAGAAGGATACAAATGAAGTATGAACTTAATGCTGAACACCTTGTAAAAAGGTTTACCGCGTATGCGAAAATCAATACCGCTTCCGATGAAAGAAGCGCGCAGCTGCCAAGCAGCGAAGGACAGTGGCAGCTTGCGGAACATTTAAAAAACGAGCTTACGGAACTCGGCCTTGCCAATGTGCAGGTGACAGATAAATGCTATGTACTGGCTGAGCTGCCTGCCAACACAGAAGAAGCCGCGCCTGTTATCGGGCTGATTGCCCATCTGGACACCAGCAGCGAAGCAAGCGGCGAAAACGTACAGGTTACCATGCACAAAGCGTGGGACGGCAGCGATATGCAGCTTGCTTCCGGCTGCATACTGAGCGTAAAAGAGTTTCCGGAAATGGCGGCATACCGCGGGCAGGATATTTTAACCGCCGGCGGCACAACCTTGCTTGGCGCGGACGACAAGGCCGGTATTGCGGCAATAGTAAGTGCCTGTGAATATCTTTTGCAGCACCCGGAAATTAAGCACGGCAAAGTTTTGCTGGCCTTTACGCCGGATGAAGAAATCGGCCACGGCACGGACGGTTTTCCGTTAGCTGATTTTAAGGCGGATTTTGCCTATACTGTGGACGGCGGCGCGTTGGGCGAACTTAATTACGAAACCTTTAACGCCTGCAATGCTAAAATAATTTTTAACGGTGTATCAGTACATCCCGGCAGCGCCAAAAACAAAATGCGCAACGCCGTAACCATGGCTGCGGAATGGCAGCTTGCCCTGCCGCAGGGAGAAAAACCGGAATATACAGACGGCTATGAAGGGTTTTACCACTGCCTGCGTATTGAAGGCGGCACCGAACGTGTGGAACTGGATATGATTTTGCGCGACCACGATAAGAATATTCTGGCAAAACGCAAACAGCTTTTGCTGGATTTGGCAGCGTTTATGAATAACAAATATGGTGCCGGCAGCGTGGAATGCAGCTTGCAGGATATGTACTGCAACATGAAGGAATATATAACGCCGGTGTTTGAAATTGTTGAACGTGCCGAAAACGCCATGCGCGAAGCCGGTATTGAACCACAGCTTGTGCCTGTGCGCGGCGGTACGGATGGCTCGCGTTTATCCGAAATGGGGCTGCCCTGCCCCAATATTTTTACCGGCGGGCATAACTTCCACGGGCGCTACGAATATCTGCCAGTGCCTTCGCTTGTAAAATGCACCGAAGTTTTGATGAATATTGTAAAGCTGTAATGCTTAAAACTTAAACTAAAAATCAGGACGGCTGCTTTATTTGAGCGGCTGCCCTGATTTTTTATTATACCTAAAAGTAATGAAGCATCATGTTTTATAACTATTTGTTGTTTTAACTGCACAGAATTATAATAAAACCAACAGAGGATAAAATTTTATAATGCTGCGGCGGTACAGGATAGTGTTATAATTAAATGTGTGGATGGGATTGCAAAAACATATGGCGCAAAATACGGCAGAGGCTGCCGGGGCTGAACATGTATGGTCTGCCGGAGAGCAGAAAATATAAATTTAAATTTATTGAGAAAGAGGGATAATTATGCAGAAAGTATTAGTTGCTTATTTTTCGTGCAGCGGTGTAACAAAAAAGCTGGCGCAGACGCTGGCAGGCGTTGTTAAAGGCGATTTGTATGAAATTACGCCCGCGCAGCCTTATACGGCGGCAGATTTAAACTGGCAGGACAAAAATTCGCGCAGCTCGGTAGAAATGAGAGATAAATCTTCGCGTCCTGCCATCAGCGGCAGCGTAAAAGACTTTGCGCAGTATGACACCGTTTTTGTGGGCTTTCCGATTTGGTGGTATGTTGCGCCGACAATTATTAATACCTTTTTGGAAAGCGAGGATTTTTCCGGCAAAACCGTTATTCCGTTTGCAACAAGCGGCGGCAGCGGCGTAGGCGATACGGATAAATATCTGCATCCTTCCTGTTCCGAACAAACGGCATGGCGCCCGGCAAAACGCTTTGCAGGCAGTACAGGTGCGGCAGAGCTGCAAAAATGGGTGGAAGGCTTAAAACTGTAAGCATTTAAAAATTAAAATCATCAAAGCAAAAACTCCGCAGTGTAAGTGCTGCGGAGTTTTGCTGTATATATGCAGTTTATTTTGTTATGCTTTGATTGTGCTGCTTAAAATTTAGCGTTATCCTTAAAGGCACGGCCAAAATCAGTGAGCGTTAAATCGGCGTAGCTTAAATCTGCATCGTCAAGCATGGCACGGTCGAGCCGGGTACCGTTAAGCTGTGCGTGCTGCAAATTGCTGCGCGAAAGATTGGCAGAGGTTAAATCGGCATTGGTGAGCACGGCGTTTTGCATTTTGGCGTTGTATAAATTGGCGTGCGTTAAAACGGCGCCGGTTAAATCTGTTTTATACAGCCAGCTGTAAGACATTCCGGCGTAGCTGAAATCGGCATTCTGCGCATTTGCTTTGTCCAGTGTTGCTTCCTGCAATTTGGCATATGCAAAGCTTGCATAGTTTAAATCTGCGCCGCGCAGGCCTGTGCGGTACAGTACGGCGTTATTTAAAACGGCTTTATCCAGTTTGTTTCCGTTTAGGTTGGCATAGCTTAAATCCGCGCCGCTTAAATTGGCTTTGGTTAAAGTGCAGTTTTTAAATACGGCCCTGTGCATGTTTGCGTTTTGCAGGTCTGCGCCGCTTAAATCGGTATCTGCCAAGCGCGCGCCGTTAAGGTTGGCGCCGCGCAGGTTAATGCCGTTAAGGTTAAGCCCGCTTAAATCCGCGCCGCTTAAATCCGCACCGGGGCAGCTAATGCCGCTCTGCACCTGCTGCACGTCGCTTGCGTTGTAGGCAAATGCCGCTGCCGGTAAGGCAAGGCAGCAAATAAATGTTAATAAAAATTTTTTCATAATTCCTCTCAGGCTTCGTTAAAAAGTTGAACCAGTTTCTGCGGTTCGTCAGGCAGTTTGTCAATAATTTTCCACGGTTCGTGCTCCGCAAGCTGCTCTTTGGTGTAGGTGGAGCCTGCCAGCACGGCAAGGCAGCGCGCCCCTATGGCTTTGGCGCAGATAATGTCGTTGGGCGTATCGCCGATAAGAAAAATATCGCTGCCGCTGATTTCTTCTTCCGGATGCATTACCTGCAAACGGCGCAGGGCGATTTTGGCAAGTTCGCTGCGGTCTTCGCTCAGTTCGCCGCAGACAGCGTAATGGCTGTCGAAGTATTTGTCGATTCCGTACCGCTGCAATTTTAAATAAGCGCCGGTAGTGGTGTTGCCGGTTAAAAGACAGGTTTTAAAACCTTCAAGGCCTTCAAAATAAGCAAGCGTTGCGGTTACATTAGGCATTAAATGCCCCTGGCGTTCTTTTAAAAATTTTGGCAGCAGGCGGTGGTAGTTAATTAAAATGTTTGCGGCATCAAAAGTACGGCAGCGCCCTTTTATATCAATGCAAATTTGCTTGATAATCTGCGAATCAGTTGCGCCTGCCAGCGGATGCGAAAACTGGAAATTTTCGACGCCGAACAGTTCTTTGATTGCCGCGCGCAGCGCATCTGCCCCGGCAAGGCCTGTCAGAAGCAGCGTGCCGTCAATATCCCAAAAAATATATTTCATAAAATCCTCCGTTTAAATGCAGGGTAAAAGAAAAAGCTGCCTTTTGGCAGCGTTTAAATTGATTTAGGACGCATCATCAGTTTAGATAATTTTTTGCCAAGGGTTTTGGCTTTGCGTATGATTTTTGTATGCGATTTGCGGCGCGGTTTCATATCGCTTTCGTTGCCGAAATCGCCGCGTTCCAGATAAGTGATTTTGGATTTGTCGGGATTGAAGTATTTGCGCATAAAGCGTGCCAGCCCGTCGGGGTCGGCTTCTTTAAAGCAGGTAAAAATATCAATCGTGGCAAAGCCCATATCCGGATAAACGTGCATGGTAATATGCCCCTGCTTGCAGTGCGCAAACACGGAATATTCGTCAATGCCGTCCTCGTCGTTTACATAAACACCGCTCGGCTCCATGCCGAAACGCGCTGCGGCGCTGCTGAGCATGTGCTCGATGCCGATAACGTCATCCAAAAGTATATCGCTGCAATTATACATATCAATGGCAATTTGTGTGCCGATGGATTTCAAAGCAGAACCTCCTGCCTTTTTGGAAAAAGGCTAAAACGTATTTAATTAATTATAGCTAATTTTAAACCTGTTGTCAAAAAATAATAGCCTGCGCGGACGAGGTTTATTAAGTTAAAAAAACATGCTATAATAAACTGAACATTTGTTTTGTACGGTGGTGAGCATTTGGAACAGCTGCAGGGAACACTGGAAAATGTTATATATCAGAGCGGCGACGGCGGCTTTTGCGTGCTGCGCGTTAAAACGGCAGCCGGTTTGGCAACGGTTACCTATAAAGGCATGGCTCCCTATATGGGCGAAAACATTGCCATGGAAGGCGAATGGTGCGAGCATGTACGTTTTGGGCGCCAGTTTCGGGCCGATGCTTTGCGCGTGGTAAAGCCTTCCACCACGGACGGTATTGAGCGGTTCCTGGCATCCGGCGCGGTTAAGGGCATTGGCAGAACTATGGCGGCGCGTATTGTGGAGCATTTTGGCAGCCGCACACTGACCGTTATGGAAAGCGAACCGGAAAGGCTGACGGAAGTTGCAGGCATAGGCCGCAAAAAGGCCGAAAGCATTGCGGCTTCGTATGCCGAACTCAGCGAAATGCGCGAACTGATGCTGTTTTTGGAGCAGCACGGCGTAAGTGCCAATTATGCGCCTAAATTACAGGCGCGCTATGGCAGCACGGCACTGGTGCGTGTGCAGGAAAACCCCTATGCCCTTGCGGGCGAAGTAACGGGCATAGGCTTCAGGACGGCCGACAAAATAGCGCTGGCACTTGGGTGCAGCCGCAGCGACAGGCGGCGCATAGAAGCTGGGCTTGTTTATGCGCTTAACATGGCGGCTTCTGCCGGGCATACCTGTGTGCCGGAAGAGCTTTTGGCGCAGGAAACAGTTAAACTTTTGCAGACCGACCCGGAACCAGTAAAAGAGCTTTTTAAAGAACTGATTGACGAAGACCGCCTGCGTACGGAAGAAGTTGGCGGGTTGCGCCTTATTTACCCGGAATATCTGTATCAGGCGGAAACGCAGACGGCAAAACGGCTGATAGCGCTGCGCGACGCACCGGGAAAAATAAAAAGTGTTGATGTTGAAAAAATTATAAGCCAGTGGGAACGCGAGGCGGGCATACAGCTTGCCACTGCGCAGAAAGAAGCCATTCATGCCTCGCTTAAATACGGAGTGTTTGTATTAACCGGCGGGCCGGGCACAGGCAAAACCACCGTTGTTAAGGGCATTATAACGGTGCTGGAAAAAGCGGGCTGCCGCATTTTGCTGGCGGCGCCTACGGGCAGGGCGGCCAAGCGTCTTGCAGAATCAAGCGGTCATCCGGCGCAGACGGTACACCGCCTTTTGGAATATCAGCCGGATGGCAGCGGCTTTAACTTTGGCAAAAACGACAGCGACCCGCTGGACGCGGAAGCAATTATTATCGACGAAGCATCCATGCTGGATATCACTTTAATGCATCATCTGCTGAAAGCAGTGCCGGGCGGCTGCCGCCTTATTTTTGTCGGCGACGTTGACCAGCTGCCTTCGGTAGGGCCGGGTTCGGTATTAAAAGATATTATCCGCAGCAAAAAAATGCCGGTAGTAAGGCTGGAAAATGTTTTCCGCCAGGCGGAAGTAAGCCCCATTGTGCGCAACGCCCACCGCATTAACCATGGGCAGATGCCGGAATTTGCCGAACACAGTGATTTTGAGTTTGCCGGTTTTGACAACGAGTTTATGGCGGCAGATTTTGTGGCGCAGCTGTACGGAAAGATAGCGGCCGAACACGGCCTGCAGTATGTGCAGGTGCTTTCGCCGATGCACAAAAACCCCTGCGGCGTGCAGAACTTAAACAAAGTTTTGCAGCAGCATTTAAACCCGCCCGCGGCAGACAAGGGCGAACTGACGCTGCCGGGAGGAGCCGTGCTGCGCGAAGGCGATAAGGTAATGCAGATTCGCAACAACTACGAAAAAGAAGTGTTTAACGGCGACATAGGGCGCATAATACGCATCGACGGCGGCAATGTAACGGTTGTGTATGACGATGGCGGCAAACCGGTATTTACCTCGTTTGAAGATGAATATGCTTATGCCGGTATCAGCGGCAATAAAATTGTTTACACTTCTGCCGAGGTAGATGAACTGCAGTTAGCCTATGCCATGAGCGTGCATAAATCGCAGGGCAGCGAATACCCGGTGGTAATACTTTTAATGGTGCCGGGGCATTATATAATGCTGCAGCGCAACCTGTTTTATACCGCGGTAACAAGGGCGCGGCAAAAAGTTGTAATAGTCGGCAGCAAAAAAGCCGTGCAGGCAGCTGTTTTAAACGATAAAACGCGCAAACGTTATTCGCTTTTGGCAGAACGCTTGCAGGAACAGGCCGACGTATTTTAATAAAATGGTGATAATTTGAATTATATAAAAGAATGGTGGCGGGCGCTTGTAAGCGTGTTTTTTGTGCAAAGCTGTGCCGTATGCAATGCAGAAACCGAAAGCGGCGTGTTTTGCCCTGCTTGCAGGCGCAGTGAACTTTTGCTTGAAGCAATGCCGGGGCTGTTAAACCTTGACGGCGCTGTAATGGGGTATAAATACAGCGGCGCGCTTAAAGAAATGCTGCACAAACTTAAATTTGAAGGTGAAAGCAAATTTTTGCAGCCGCTGGCGGAAGAAGCTGTATTTTTAGCGCAGGCGTATGGAGAAAGCGGCTTTGATATGGTGGTATCCGTACCGACGGACGCTGCAAGGCGTAAACAGCGTGGTTTTGATATACCTGAAAGCATTTTTGCCCAAGCGCTTGCCGTTAAAGGTGCGTGGCAACCGCAGGTTTTGGCGCGCATAAAGGCAACAGCGCCGCAGTACGGCCTTGCGCCGGATAAACGTCGCAGCAATGTGCGCGGCTGCTTTAAAGCGCAGGGCGATGTACGCGGCGCTAAAATTTTATTGGTAGACGATATTTTAACCACCGGTGCAACGCTGGACGAAGCGGCAAAAACCTTAAAGCAGGCAGGAGCCAAAAGTGTTTACGCTTTAACCCTGTGCGGCAGTCTGGAAAATTTTAAGGAGTGAAAGGCAAGCAAAACTGTTTTAAAAAGTTGTGGCTTAGCTTAATACTGCTTAAAAACTCGTAAAATAATAAATTAACAAATAAACTAAAACCTCACGGTATTTATGTGCCGTGAGGTTTTGTACTTTAATTATTGTGCAGATTTTTTTATGCCGTATTCACAATTTGTTTTTAATTCTATTTCAAAAATTCTGTTCCACGGAAGTTTTGCTTCGGCGTTAATGCCGGTAAGGTAATATTCATCTGTGCCGTCGCTGTAAAAGGGTGTAAGGCCTAAATTGGTATATAAAAGGCTGCGTTTTTCGTTATAAATAAAGCCTTCTATAATATTTTCGGCAAAAGTTTTATAGCTGTCATTCAAATTTGCAGGGTCCTGCCCGCGCAGGGTAAGTATTGTGCTGAGGCGGTGGTGCAAAAGTTTTTGGTAGCTGTAATCATCCAGCAGGCGGGCAACGGTAAAGTTAAGGTTTTGCGCGTAAAGCGCAGGCAGCAGATGTTTGGGCAGGCGTTTAAGCTGCCCTGTAAATATTGCGCTTTGCGCCATGGCTGTGCCTGCCGCGTTGCCGAAGGTGTTCCAGGCTGAGTAAGAAACAAGTTTGTTTATAGTTACGTTGTTTGCCAAAAGCACGGGCAAAAGCATCTGGCTGCTTTCGTAATCTTCACTGGCGTCGATAACGGAAACATGCTTGCCGCTGTTAAGAAGTGTTTGCAGTTTTTGCGCCATTTTTTCGTTGGCAGGTTCTTTGGCGCTGCCGCAGTGTACATATAAAATAACGTCGGCTTCATTAATGTTTTGCGTCAGCGTGCCGCCGGTAAATTTAATTTTGTCAAGCAGGGCGGCTTCGGCAGTAACTGCCATGTAAGGCATAATGGCGGTGGCTGCGCTGCCGGTGGTATATTCAATATAAAATTTTGGCTTATAGTTATTAATCTGGCAAAAACGGCGTGCCGTAAGCATTTGTGCTATTTCGTCCGCACCGCAGGTGGTTGTGCTGGCGCTGCTTAACCCTGCCCGGCGCATATAGGCTTCGGCGTGGGTGCGGTTGCGGTTGGGCAGGCCAAAGGGCTGGGCGTCATCCTGCCCTATTACAAGCGTATAATTTTTGGCAGCGCATAATGCTGCAAGCTGTTTGTTAAAACTGTCGTTAGTGCTGTACAGCACGTTATATTTTTGCAGTATTTCCTGAGGAATTTTATTTTTTATTTCTTCCAGCTGCGCTGTGGAATGGTAGTCGCCGAACTGTTCAACAATATCGCGCAGGGTGGAATAACGCATTAAGTGCCACTGGTACCAGGCGTCCGGCAGCAGGTTGTCGCTTACGAGCAGGCGCGGAATAATCGAAAAAACGGTAATATCTTCGCCTGAAGGCATAGCTTGCAGCAGCTTGAAAAAGTTCTGCTCATCGTTAACGGTTCCCTGCGGCAGGCGCGAAGCAAGCAGCCCGCCGTGAATTAAAAGGTCGCCGGAAATAACCGCCGGGCATTTGACTGCGTTATGGCTGAGCCATGAGGATAATTTTTCGCGGTTTGCCGGTGTGCGGTAGTTGTCAAGAAGTTCTTTTGGGGGTAAAATTACATCTATGGAAGCAAGCCTGCCCAAATCCTGCGCTATTAACGTACAGGGCGGGCGGCTGTCAAGCGGCACAAGCAGCAGCTGTTTCTGCACCGGCAGGGGCGGCGGTGTGTAAGGCGTGCTTGGCGGCAGGCTGAAAAAATAAAAAATATAGCTGCACAGGGCGGTTAAAAAAAGCCATAAATATTTTTTCACGGTAAGCCTCCTTTGCAGCGTATAGTTACAAATATTATATTACAAGTACGGAGTTTTTAAAATGAGAATTATTACTGGCAGGGCCAGAGGGCTGAAGCTGACTACGCCCAAAAACTGGGATGTGCGCCCCACTGCCGACAGGGTGAAGGAATCGCTGTTCAATATTATCGGCAGCAAAATTATCGGCGCGCAGGTGCTGGATTTATTTGCCGGTACGGGCAACCTCGGGCTTGAAAGCTGGAGCCGCGGTGCGGAGAAAATTGTTTTTACAGATACAAGTAAAGAATCGCTGCGGCTGGTGGAAAGCAATATTGCCAAATGCCGGGCACAGGAGGATACGGAAACAATTTGCGGGGATGCCTGCCAGCTGATAGGGCGTCTGTATAAAAAGGGCATGCGTTTTGATTTTGTTTTTGCCGACCCGCCTTATAACAAGGGGCTGGTGCAGAAGGTTATTGCCGCGCTGGCTGAAAGCCCACTTTTAAACGACGGCGGCTATTTAATTGCTGAATATTCGGCACATGACGGGCTTGGAACACTGCCGCCGCAGTTTGAACTTGTGCGCTGCGAAACTTACGGCGAAACAAAAATTAGCTTTATACGTTTTGCAAAAGTGTGAAAACATGTTACAATAGATAAAAGGTGCGGCAATTAAAGGAATATTACATTTTGTGTAGAATAAAGCTTTTAGAATATTGCCAAAATTTACCGTCTGCAAAGCAGATTTTAGGAGGTTAATAAAGTGCGCAGAGCAATTTGCCCGGGGAGTTTTGATCCGGTAACCAATGGCCATTTGGACATTTTTGAACGGGCAAGCCAGATGTTTGATGAAATTGTCATCAGTGTTTTTCACAATCCGGGAAAGGAAAAAGCAATGTTCAGCATGGAAGAACGTGTTGAAATGCTGCGTATGGCAACGGCGCATATCCCCAATGCCAGGGTTACCTGTTTTTCGGGGTTGCTGAACGAGTTTTGCAGGCAGGAAAAAGCTCCTTTTATTGTCAGGGGCCTGCGTGCATTTTCCGATTTTGAGTATGAATTTCAGCGTGCGCTGCTGATTAAAAAAATTGATAATAATCTGGAAACTGTTTTTATCATGACCAATGCCAATTATTCGTTTTTAAGCTCTTCCGGCGTGCGCGAACTGGCTACGTTTGGCGGCTGCATCCACGGTTTGGTGCCCGATAACGTTGAAGTGCGCATTAAGGAGCTGCTGGCGGAAAAACACTTGTTATAGAAAGAGGATGTTACGATGATAGACAAGAGTACCAGTGCTGCTTTAGACAGAATTTTTGATGAAATGTATAATCTTATTTCCGCGGCCAGCAGAATCCCGCTGACTGATAAAATCATTGTGGAAGAAAGCGATTTGGCTGAAATTCTTGATGATTTGAAGGAAGCCATTCCCCGTGAAGTAAAAAGTGCCGCCAAGCTTTTGGAAGAACAGAAAGCCATAATCAACAAGGCCCACGAAGATGCCGATAATATTGTTGTGCAGGCCAAAACCGAGGCGGAACGCATTGTGGAAATTGCCAAGGCGGAAGCAGAACGCCTTGTACGCCAGGAAGAAGTTGTGCAGCAGGCACAGTCTTTTGCCGAAGATATTAAAAATTCGGCCCTGCGCCATGAACAGGAAGTTAAGGAAGAAGCAGACGCTTATGCAGAGCGCGTAAAAATGGATGTGCTGCAATATGCCGATGATATGCTGGCATATTTAAGCGGCAATTTGCAGTCTGCCCTGCAGGGACTGAATGATAACCGCAATTCCGTTAACGACGAACGCCGCAAACTTGCAGCGCCGCAGGAATATTACGGAGATGAAATTCAGGATGACGAAGAAGAAAAATAATCAGGCAAAAATTTAAGCCGTTTACTCTTACGGGTAAGCGGCTTTGTTTTTTATCAGGCCTGCTGAAAAGGCTGCATTAAAAAATCACTGTTATAGATTTGGCAGTAGGTTTGGCTGCGGTTTTGCAGTAATGCCAGCAGGTTGGAGGCGTTAATATCCATTTGCAGCTGGCGTATAATAAGTTCGTCTTTTGCGGTATCGCCGGTGAGGCAGTTTTTAAAATTGCGGCCTATTTTGGTAATAACTGGCAGCGAGGCCGTTTTGCGCATTTGTGCAAGCAGGCTGCGTCCGCGGCTGTTAAAAGCCAGCACGCGCAGGTATTGCGGTTTGGCTTCGGTAAAAATGGTTTTGTCATCACCAAGCAAAAGCTGCATTAACAGGCGGCGGATGCGCGATTTTGTATAGCGTTTGCTGCTAACGCTGCTTACAACGCTTTGCATATCCGGGCAGGCAGCTGCTGCTTTTAACCGGTGTTCAAGGCCTTCGGTGCATTCGCAGGCAGCTGCAATTTGCTGTTCCGTAAGCATGCAGAGCTTGTATAAAACAAGCGAGTCAAGTTTTGCTGTATTCCAGCCAAGCAAATTTAAAGAATGGAGCGTTTCCAGTAGTTCATGGCTGCATTCCGGGATTTGGTTTAAAATTCTGCCGGAAAGCCCTGCTGCGGCGTATTCCGCGCGTATGCCGCTGGCGCTGGCGTATTCCGCGCTTATGTCGCTGCTGTTGTAGCCTGCACCGCAGCGGCGTATAACAAGCGGCATAATTTGCGGTGCGTATTTTTGCAGGCAGCGGCAGTATTCAAGTGCCAAAATATCGTTTGCTTCCGCCGCGGCAAAAGTAAAGCCTGCATTTTGCAAAAGGGTGGACTGGGCGGCAGCGTAAGAAGCACCGCTTTTTATAATCGCGCGCAGTTCTTCCTGATGAGTGTTGATAAAGTGGGCGGCAGCTGCAAGCGTTTGTGTTTCCGCGGTTTCCGCGCCGAAAGCGAGGTAACCCGTAATTCCTGTCGCTGCTAAAAGCTGCACTGCGCCTGCAGCAAAAAATTCCGCGCTGCGGCACGAAAATACGGCAGGCAGTTCCAGTACAAGGTCTGCACCGTTTTGTACGGCCATCTGCGCCCGCGCCCATTTATTGCAGAAGGCAGGTTCGCCGCGCTGCACAACGCTGCCGCTCATAACGGCAATAACGGGCAAATCACCTCCGGCAAGGCGGCGCGCTTCGGTAAGGTGCAGTAAATGCCCATTGTGGAAGGGATTGTATTCGGCCACAATGCCGATAGATTTTTTCATAGGTTCACCTCAGAAAGTTTTGCTGGCGGTTAAATGTCAAATAGTGTATACTAATAGTATATTAGAATTTACCCGAAAGCGCAAAATTAATTTTAGGGGTGAATATTGTGATTGTTTTTGTTGTTAATTGCGGCAGTTCTTCAATTAAATACCAGCTTATAAATATGGACGGCGAAAAAGTGCTGGCAAAAGGCTTGATTGAGCGTATCGGCATGGACGGTTCTGTTTTAAAGCATACTCCGGAAGGAAAATACACGGTGGATATCAATATCGACGTACCCGACCATAACTTTGGCATAAAGCTGGCGGTGGACGCACTGGTAAATCCCGATTACGGCGTTATTAAAAGCATGAACGAAATTGACGCTGTCGGGCACCGCGTCGTTCACGGCGGCGAACGCTTTTCCGATTCCGTGCTTGTAACGCCGGATGTGCTTGAAGGCATTGCTGCCTGCGCCGAGCTTGCGCCGCTGCACAACCCGCCCAACTTAAACGGCGTTAAGGCTTGCATGGCGTTAATGCCGCAGGTGCCGCAGGTTGTTGTTTTCGATACGGCGTTTCACCAGACCATGCCTGAAAAAGCCTATTTATACGGTCTGCCTTATGAGCTGTATGTAAAATACGGCGTGCGCCGTTACGGTTTCCACGGCACTTCGCATAAATACGTGGCTCAGGAAGCCGCCAGAATGATGGGCGGAGAAGTTTCGGATTACCGCATTATTACCTGCCATCTGGGCAACGGCTCCAGCGTGGCGGCTGTTAAATACGGCAAATCCATTGATACCAGCATGGGCTATACCCCGCTGGACGGGCTTGTTATGGGCACGCGCTCCGGCGAGATTGACCCGGCGATTATTCCGTTTTTAATTGTTAAAGAAAATATGGATGCCGAGCAAATTGACGAATATCTTAACCGCCGCAGCGGCGTTTTGGGCATCAGCGGGCTTTCCAGCGATTTCAGGGATTTGGAAAGCGCGGCGCACCGCGGCGATGAACGCAGCCAGCTGGCGATTGACGTTTTTGCTTACCGCGTAAAAAAATATATCGGCGCTTATACGGCGGCGATGGGCGGCGTGGATGCCATTGTGTTTACGGCAGGTCTGGGCGAGAATTCTTCTTCCATGCGCGAGAAAATCTGTGAAGGGCTGGAATATCTCGGCACCGGCATCGACCCTGTGAAAAACAAGGTGCGCGGCAAAAATCAGGAAATCAGTATTGACGGCGCAAAAGTAAAAATTTTCGTTGTTCCTACTAATGAGGAGCTTGTAATTGCACGCGATACGGTAAATATCTGCCGCCGCATTATAAAATTGTAAGCCTGCGGGCGATAACTATTACTTGACAAAGCAGCTTCACATAGCTATAATTGATACGATTGGTGAAATATGATAAGAATAAATGTCGCAGAAATCAAAAAAAGACTTGTCGGAAGCAAAGAATTTTCGTATGAACTGACGCCTGACGAGCTTGGAATTACAGAAGCCGATTTAAAAATTACCGCGCCTGTTGTTTTAAAAGGCATGGTTGAAAATGCGGGCGACGTAATTTTGCTCAAGGCCGAAGCAGCAACGGAAATTGAACGCACCTGCGGACGCTGCCTTAAGGTTTATACCGAAAAGCTGAACGCCCAGGTGGTTGAAAAATTTTATCCGGCAGGAGCAGAAAACATTGAAAATGATGCTTTTATCTATGAATCAGATCTGCTTGATATAACAGAGCCTGTTCGAGAGAGCCTCCTTTTGGCAGTTCCTTTGCAAGCACTTTGCAGGGAAGATTGCCGTGGGCTGTGTCCGGTCTGCGGGGCTGACAGAAATGAAGGCGACTGCGGCTGTGATACAACTTCGGTTGATCCCAGACTGGCGGCATTAAAGCAATTCATCAAAAATTAAATTTTGCCTTACAGCTTGAGGAGGTGTACCAACAATGGCAGTACCAAAAAGAAAAATGTCTAAAGCGCGCCGTGATTCCCGCCGTGCAAACTGGAAGCTTACTGCTCCCGGCTTAGTTGAATGCCCGCAATGTCACGAAATGAAAATGCCGCACCGTGTTTGCCCCGAATGTGGTTACTACAATGGTAAACAGGTTGTAGCAAAAGACGCTGAGTAAAAAATACCCCCTAAGCCTCAAGGCTTGGGGGTTTTTGCTTTTAACCGGATATTTGTTAAAGAGGCTTTGGGGCCTCTTTTTATTTTGCCGTTTTAAGGATGAAAAGCAGGTAAAAAATTTTGCTTGCTTTTTTTTATTTGTACTATTATAATAAATCCAGATATTAGGAGTAGGTATTAAAAAAGGTGATGTTATGAATTCTGCTAAAAAAGTAATACGGCATGAGCGCTTGTTTAAAATGCTGCAAAGAAACCCTTTTTTAACGGATGAGCAGCTTGCTAAAAATCTGGCGGTCAGCATTCAGACTATCCGTTTGGACAGGCTAAGCCTTAACATCCCGGAGCTGCGCGAGCGCACGCGCCAGATGGCCGAGAACGCGCAGGTAAAGCTGAAAGCCATTGACAAAAAAGATATTGTCGGTGACCTGATTGACTTGGAACTTAATCATTCCGGCATTTCCATGCTGAAAATAACTCCTGATATGGTATTGGAAAAAACAGGCGTGGCAAGAGGCTATTACATGTTTGCCATGGCAAATACCCTGGCGCTTGCTGTTGTTGATGCCGAAGCGGCCCTTACCGGTGTGGGCAATGTTAAGTATAAAGTGCCCGTATACGCAGGGGCTACGCTGGTGGCAAAGGCAGAGGTTATCCGCAGGGAGCTTAATAAATATATAATTTGGGTTAAAATAAGAAATAATAATGAGGAAGTATTCCGGGCAAAATTTATAATTGTACCCTGCCCGGACGAAAGGACGACACAGGCATATGAAAATCGCGCTTGATGTAATGGGAACGGACTATGGCCCGAAAGAACTTGTGCTTGGAGCGGTACAGGCTGTAAAAGAATTTAACTGTGAAATTGTGCTGGTAGGTGACCCGGAAACCATCGAGAACCTGCTGCGCGAATACAAAGCCGATACGGACAGCAGGCTCAGCATTTGTCCGGCAACGGAAGTTGTAAGAATGGACGAGCACCCTTCCATTGCCGTAAAAACAAAGAAGAATTCTTCTATTGTTGTGGCAACCCGCCTTTTGCGCGAGAAAAAATGCGATGCGCTGGTATCGTCCGGCAGTACCGGTGCTGCTGTTGCGGCAGCGCTGTTTTACCTGGGGCGCATTAAAGGCATTGAGCGCCCGGCTATTGCAACGCCGATTCCGAATCTTACCGGCACTACGGTGCTTCTGGACAGCGGCGCCAAAGTTGATGCCAAACCGGAACACATGGTGCAGAGCGCACTGATGGGCAGCGTTTATTCGGAGCTGATGTTTGGCGTTGATAAACCCCGCGTAGGGCTTTTGAATATCGGCGAAGAAGAAACAAAAGGCAACGAGCAGGCTCTGGCAACATACCCGCTGCTGAAAGAAGAACAGCATATTAACTTTATCGGCAACGTTGAAGGCCGCGATATTAACAAAGGCACCGTTGATGTTGTTGTATGCGACGGCTTTGTGGGCAATGTTGTTTTAAAGTTTGCAGAAGGGCTTGCAAGTGCTATAATGGTAGTAATAAAAGACGCCATTTCCAAAGGCGGCTTAATGGCAAAGCTCGGCGGGCTTTTGCTTCTGCCGACAATGAAAGCCTTAAAAAAACGTGCTGACGTTACGGAATACGGTGGCGCGCTGCTTTTGGGCGTTAAGGCGCCGTTTATCATCTGCCACGGCAACAGCAAGGCAAAATCCATTACCAGTGCGGTAAGGGTAGCCATTAACTTTGCCGAGCGTGACGTGGTAAAGCATATTGCTGAAATTGTCATCAAAGACGAAGAAAAATAAAGAAACGAGGATAAATACATGACTAAAGCTGTAAAACAAGTTGGTATTTTGGGTGTAGGCAGCTATCTTCCCAGCAAGATTTTGACCAACCACGACCTTGAAAAAATGGTTGATACCAGCGATGAATGGATTGTGCAGCGCACAGGCATCAGAACCCGCCATATTGCGGCTCCCGAACAGGCTACAAGCGATATGGCCCTTATCGCCGCAAGGCGTGCACTGGAAGATGCCGGTGTTGCCCCTGCCGACCTTGACCTTATTATTGTTGCAACCGCTACGCCTGATTACGGCGTATATCCTTCCACCGCCTGCCTTGTGCAGGACAGACTGTGGGCAACGCACGCAGCTGCGTTTGACCTTTCCGCAGGCTGCACTGGCTTTGTTTACGGTGTAAGCGTTGCTGCGCAGATGATTGCCAGCGGCGTTTATAAAAAAGCCCTTGTAATCGGTGCGGAAACCCTTTCCCGTATTTTGAACTGGGAAGACCGCAATACCTGCGTACTGTTTGGCGACGGCGCAGGTGCAGCCGTACTTGGCGAGGTTGAAGAGGGCTACGGCATTTTGGGCCTTGACCTTGGCAGTGACGGCGCAGGCAGCATTCACCTTATGCAGCCCGCAGGCGGCAGCAGAAAACCTGCCAGCCACGAAACAGTTGACGCTAAAGAACATACCGTACATATGAACGGCAACGAAGTATTTAAGTTCGCTGTAAAAATTATGGGCAAAACTGCTAAAAAATCCCTCGAACAGGCCGGCCTGACCAATGAAGATATTGATATGCTGGTACCGCACCAGGCCAATATCCGCATCATTCAGTCCGCAGCCAAGCATTTTAAAATGCCGATGGATAAAGTTTGGGTAAATATTGATAAATACAGTAATACTTCCGCAGCGTGCATTCCTATCGCTCTTACGGAAATGCAGGACCAGCATGCCATGAAAAAAGGCGACAACCTGCTGCTTGTTGCTTTCGGCGCGGGCCTTACCTGGGGCAGTATTGTTCTTAAATGGTGTAAATAATTGGCGAAAGAGAGGCTATGTTAATGAGTAAAGTAGCATTTATTTTCCCCGGCCAGGGCTCCCAGAGCGTTGGCATGTGCAAAGATTTGTACGAAAACTATGCCTGCGCACGCAGGACTTTTGAAGAAGCTGACGAAGCACTCGGTTTTTCCATCAGCAAACTGTGCTTTGAAGGCCCGGAAGACCAGCTGCGCCTTACTTTTAATACCCAGCCGGCAATTTTAACTGCCAGCGTTGCCTGTGCAAGAGTTCTTGCCGAAAACGGCGTAACCTGCGAAATTGCAGCAGGCCACAGCCTGGGTGAATATTCCGCACTGGTGCAGGCAGAAGCACTTGATTTTGCAGATGCCGTACGCATTGTACGCAAAAGAGGCCAGTTCATGCAGGAAGCAGTTCCTGTAGGCGAAGGCAGCATGGCTGCCGTACTTGGCATGGACAGCGATAAAATTGTTGAAATCTGCCGCAGCGTGGAAGCTGAATGCGGCGAAGCAGTACAGGCAGTAAACTTTAACTGCCCCGGCCAGGTTGTAATTGCCGGTGCCGTTGGCGCAGTAGACAAGGCTCTTGTTGCTTTGAAAGAAGCCGGTGCAAAACGCGCAGTTCTCCTGCCGGTAAGCGCTCCTTTCCACAGCACTCTGCTCCAGCCCGCTTCCGACCGTCTGGCAGAAGTATTTAAAACCATTACTTTCCACGATGCTAAAATCCCCGTTATGGCAAACGTTAACGCCGAAGAAGTAACCAAAGCAGAAGTTATTAAAGAATCCTTAATCCGTCAGGCTGCTATGCCTGTACTTTGGGAAACCGGCGTAAGAAAAATGATTGCTGGCGGCGTAGATACTTTTGTTGAAGTTGGCCCGGGCAAAGTTCTGTGCGGCTTTAACAAGAAAATTGACAAATCCGTAACTTCCCTTAACGTAGAAGATGAAGCAAGCCTTGCAAAAACACTTGCTTATTTCCAGGAGGTCCGTTAAAATGCTGTTAGAAGGCAAAGTAGCTTTAGTTACCGGGGCATCCCGCGGCATTGGCAAAGCAATTGCGCTTTTGCTTGCCGAAAACGGCGCAGATGTAGCCGTTAATTTTGCAGGCAGCACCGCTGCTGCTGAAGCAGTTGCTGCTGAAATTGAAAAAATGGGCAGAAAAGCCATTCTCGTGCAGGGTGACGTTTCCCAAACCGAAGTTTGCGCTGAAATGGTAGATAAAGTGGTTAAAGAACTCGGCCATATTGATATTCTTGTTAATAATGCCGGCATTACCCGCGATACCCTGCTTCTGCGCATGAAAGAAGAAGATTGGGACGCTGTTCTCAATACCAACCTTAAAGGTGTGTTCAACTGCACTAAAGCATCTGTAAAATATATGGCAAAACAGCGCAGCGGCGCAATTGTAAATATCAGCTCCGTTGTTGCTTTAATGGGCAATGCAGGCCAGGCCAACTATGCCGCTGCCAAAGCAGGCATTCTGGGCTTTACCCGCAGCGTTGCCAAAGAAATGGCTGCCCGCGGCATCAGGGTTAACGCTGTTACCCCCGGCTTTATCAAAACCGATATGACCAGCGTTCTTTCCGAAAAAGTAGTTGCTGCCATGGAAGCTTCCATTCCGCTTGCCCGCCTGGGTGAGCCTGAGGATATTGCCAAAGCGGTACTGTTCCTTGTGAGCGATAATGCCGCTTATATAACCGGCCAGACTTTACATGTCGACGGCGGTATGGTAATGTAATAATGTATTATCAAACTACCTTGGAAGGAGGTGAATCGTAATGAGCACTTTCGACAAAGTTAAAAACATCACCGTAGAACAGTTGAGTGTTGACCCGGAAGAAGTAAAAATGGAATCTTCCTTCATCGACGATTTGGGCGCTGACTCTCTTGACATCGTTGAATTAATCATGGCTTTCGAAGAGGAATTCGGCGTTGAAATTCCTGACGAAAAAGCAGAAAAAATCCGCACTGTTGCGGACGCAGTTAAAATGTTGGATGAAGAAAAATAATTTATCCGCAGTTTGGCGGGAGGCATTAAGCCTCCCTGCCAAGTTTTAAAAGTTGCATCTTAACCAGAAATGGGGGATATTTGTTGAAATTACCAGTGCTTAAAATAGGTGATAAAGTAGCTGAAATGCCAATATTTCAGGGAGGCATGGCCATCAGGCTTTCGACTGCGCGCCTTGCAGGTGCTGTAGCAAGAGAAGGCGGCGTAGGCCTTGTAGCTGCGTCCGGCCTTGAGCTTGATGAACTGCGCCAGGAAATCCGCCTTGCGAGAAAACTGAGCGAAGGCAGAGGCATGATTGGCATTAACGCTATGGTGGCAGCACGCGCTTTTGCGGACCTTATTACAACAGCAGCTGAAGAAAAAGTTGATTTGCTTGTTGCCGGCGCCGGTTTTTCAAGAGATATTTTCGCCATCGGCCGCGCCTACAACGTAGCAGTTGTTCCTATTGTTTCTTCCGTAAAGCTGGCTAAAATTTCCGAAAAGCTCGGTGCTTCGGCAATTGTTGTTGAAGGTACGGAGGCAGGCGGCCATCTGGGCACGCAGGAATCTATCAAAACTATTCTGCCGGATATTATTAAAGCTGTAAAAATTCCGGTTATTGCCGCAGGCGGTGCTGTTTGCGGTGCTGATGTAGCCGAACTTCTGAAGCTTGGCGCCAGCGGCGTACAAATGGGCAGCCGCTTCGCTGCCAGCGAAGAATCCAACGGCGCTCCTGCTCTGAAGGAATTTTATCTCAAAATGACTAAGGAAGATGTTGTGCAGATTGACAGCCCGGTTGGTTATAAGGGCCGCGCAATTTTAAATCCGTTTGCACAAAAAGTTCTTGATGGCAATCCGCCGCGTCCTACAACCTGCGACGCCTGCCTCAAGCATTGCTCCCGCAGCTTCTGCATTATCAGGGCGTTAACCCGCGCACAGCAGGGCGATGTGGAAACCGGTCTTGTTTTCACCGGTGCAAATATGTGGAAGATTAAGGAAATTCTGCCTGTTAAAGAAATTTTCAGAAGGCTGAAAGAAGATATAGAAAAAATTTAAATTTGAGGTGATTTGTTTTGAAGAGAAGAGTTGTTATAACCGGTGTAGGTGCTATTACCCCTATCGGTATCGGCAAAGATGAATTTTGGAACAATCTGGTTGCAGGTAAATCCGGCGTAGGCCCGATTACCCAGTTTGATGCCAGCGAATACGGTACAAGAATTGCCGGTGAAGTAAAGGATTTTGATTTTTCCAAATACGGCGATAAAAAAGAAGGCAAACGCATGGACCGCGTTACCCAGTTTGCGGTTGCTGCCGCAAAAATGGCTGTTGAAGATGCCAAACTTGACCTTGAAAGCATTGACCCTGTAAGAGCAGGCGTTTGCGTAGGCAGCGGCATTGGCGGCATGCATACTTACCTGGAACAGACCTTGAAATTTGTTGAAAAAGGCCCGTCCAAGATCAGCCCGTTCTTTATTCCTATGGAAATTCCGAATATGCCGGCAGGCCAGATTTCCATTGCTCTTGGCTTTAAAGGCCCCAACATGGCTATTGTAACCGCATGTGCAACCGGCACCCACTGTGTTGGCGAAGCTTTCAGAATCATTCAGTACGGCGATGCCGATATTATGATGGCAGGCGGCAGCGAAGCTGCTATTAACCCGTTGGCAGTAGCAGGCTTCGGCAACATGAAAGCTCTTTCTACCAATAACGAACACCCCGAAAAAGCATCCTGCCCGTTTGATAAAAAACGTGACGGCTTTGTTATGGGCGAAGGCGCTGGCGTGCTTGTTTTGGAAGAACTTGAACATGCACTTAAACGCGGCGCGCATATCTACGCAGAAGTTGCAGGCTATGGCATGACTGCCGATGCTTACCATATCACTGCTCCGGACCCGAGCGGCGAAATGCCGGCTGTATGCATGGAACTTGCCATTAAAGATGCAGGCATCAGCCCGGACGAAGTTGATTACATCAACGCTCACGGCACTTCTACCCACAGAAATGACCTGAACGAAACTCTGGCAGCCAAGAAAATTTTTGGCGACCATGCTTATAAAATGATGATCAGCTCCAACAAATCCATGACCGGCCACCTTTTGGGTGCAGCAGGCGGCGTTGAAGCCATTGCAACCGCTTTAACCATTGATAACGGCGTTGTTCCGCCTACTATCAACTACGAAGACCCCGACCTTGAAGAAGGCCTTGACCTTGACTATGTGCCTAATGTTGCCCGCAAAGCAGAAGTAAGAGCTGCGCTTTCAAACAACTTCGGCTTTGGCGGCCACAATGCATGCATTCTTCTTAAAAAATACAAGGCATAAGCACAGAAACGGTGATTGCTATGCAAAGTAAGCGTAAGGAAGAGTTGCTTGAGTTTTGCAGGCAGCTTGGAATTACCATGAATAATTTAGATATTTTAAATACGGCGCTGACACATACTTCCTATGCCCATGAGGCTAAAGAGCAGCCGCGCCCGGAACACAATGAACGCATTGAATTTTTGGGCGATTCTGTTTTAAGTATTATCGTCAGCACCTATATGTACAAAAACTTTCCAAAACTTAATGAGGGTGAACTTACCAAGCTGCGTGCCCACATTGTTTGTGAAACTTCACTGGCACAGTATGCGCATAAAATTTCTCTCGGCAAGTATCTGCGCCTCGGCAAAGGTGAAGACCTTTCAGGCGGACGCAACAGGGCTTCTATCCTGGCAGATGCTTTTGAGTCGGTTTTGGGTGCATACTATATCGATCAGGGGCTTGCCTCCGCAGAAAAATTTTTGCTGGGGCTGATGAAGCAGGAACTTGATTTTATTTGCGAACACGGAATTTATTCCGATTATAAAACACGTTTGCAGGAAGTAGTTCAAAAAGACGGCGATGTGGAAATTACCTATGAACTGATTGATTCCAGCGGGCCGGAACATAACAAGTCGTTTACGACTGTTGTTTCGGTTGCAGGCAGGGTTATCGGCAAGGGCATAGGGCACAGCAAAAAAGAAGCTGAGCAGCACGCTGCCAAAAGTGCTTTGGAAAAACTTAAAAAATAAAGTAAAACGGTTTCGGGCTGAGTACCTGAAACCGTTTTTTTGTATGCCTTAATTAAATTTTGTTTAGTGCGCCGGGCCGAAAAGATTTAAAATTATAACGCCCATTACAATGAGTGCAATGGCAAAATATCCTGCCGGGGAAAGTGCTTCGTGAAAGAGAAACACGGAAATCAACGTTGCCGCAACAATGCCGATAGCGCACCATATTGCATAAGCAATGCTTAAATGCAGGTATAAAAGCGATTTGGAAAATAAATAAAAGCATAACCCATAAGCGGCAAGCGTTGCAAACGATGGGTAAAGTTTGGTAAATCCTTCGGAATATTTAAGGCAGGTTGTGCCGATAAGTTCAAGGCTTATTGCCAGAGCAAGATATAAATAACCCATAAAAATTTATCCTTTATATTATTTTGCACCTGCTATTCTAACATATATAAACGGGGCTTGCAATTGCCGTATTGACGATGCGGCGGCAGCAGAATATAATGCAGGTAAGAATACAATGAAAGGTAAAGTTATGAGCATTATTCCAATTTTTATTCCTCATGCGGGCTGCCCGCATCAGTGCGTTTTTTGCAACCAGAAGAAGATCAGCGGGCAAAAAACGGCATCGGCAGAAGCAGTGCGGCAGCAGATAGAAAAATATTTACAATGGATTAAACCGGGCAAAGAAAACGAAGCTGCTTTTTACGGCGGTTCTTTTACCGGCCTTGATATGGATTTACAGGAAGAACTTTTCAAACCGGTTGATAAACTTTTGCAGGAGGGAATCATTGGCAGCGTGCGCTTATCGACGCGGCCGGATTATATAGATGAGGAAAGGCTGGCTCTTTTAAAAAAGCATAATGTAAGTACGGTGGAACTGGGAGTACAGTCTTTGGACAACAGCGTTTTGGAGCTGGCAGGGCGTGGACATAATGCGGCAAGTGTTGCTAAGGCTGTTGAACTTTTGCGCGCACATGGTTTTAAAACAGGCTTGCAGCTGATGTGCGGCATGCCCGGGCAAACCGAGGCAAGCTTTATGGATACCGTTGCGGAAAGCATTGCCCTAAAACCGGATATGGTAAGGCTTTATCCGCTTTTGGTAATTAAAGATACACCGCTTGAAGAAACGTACCGCAGAGGAAAGTTTACGCCGCTTGGCGTGGAAACCGCCGCAGAGCTTTGTGCAGCAGCTTTGCAGAAATTTACCGGTAACGGCATTAATGTTATCCGCATTGGCTTACAGCCGGATGACGAATTGTGCAGTCCCGGAAATATTGTGGCAGGCCCTTTTCATCCCGCTTTTGGCGAAATAGTGAAAAGTATGGCTGTCAGAAACGAACTTACGCCGCAAATTATAGCGCATGTTAATGCAGGCAGGAGCAAAATAAAAATTTATGTGCCGCAGAATATGGAATCGAAACTGCGCGGGCAGCATAACAGTAATATTAAGTGCTGGCAAAAGATGGGCGCCTGTATTGAAGTTATAAAAACTAAAAACGCTTCCATATATTTGGAGGGTGAAAATAATGAGTGATATTTGCAAATGCTTTGCGCCGGTAGAAAATGCCGGTTGCACAATTTTAATATTAGGCTCAATGCCGGGTGAACGCTCGCTGGAGATGCAGCAGTATTACGGGCATAAAAATAACCGCTTCTGGCGTTTAATGGCAGAAGTTTTTAATAATGGCGAAATGCTTGACGATTATGAGGAGCGCAAGGCCTTGCTGCTGCGCAGCAATGTTGCCCTGTGGGATGTTCTGGCGTTCTGCCGCCGTGAAGGCAGCCTCGATTCGGCAATACGCGATGAGGAATATAATGATTTGGCCGGTTTCATTGTCCGGCATCCTAAAATTAAGCGCATTTGCTGCAACGGCGGTAAAGCCTATGCTGCGTTGAAAAAATATTGCCGTACAAACAGCATAAACGGCGTGGAAATTTTGGCGATGCCTTCAACAAGCCCGGCGAATGCCAGATGCAATTTTGAAAAATTAAAAAATATTTGGGCTCCAGCCCTTTTGAATTGACCTGAAATTTAAGAAAATTTAAAGTTTTTTATTTGTTTTTTGCTTTTATTGCTTAAAATTTTTGCGGCGGAATTGTGAAAAAAGGCGTAAAACAGGCATTTTTATGTGTAAAGAATATAACAAAAACGCCATTTGAAACACAAGGCAACGTGTAAAGAAAGAAGCCCATAAAATGGGCGCTGAGGCCTGCAAAAAAAGTTGCAAAAAATATTGACAAGCCTTTTTTGTAATGGTACAATATATCAGTATCACGGAACAGTTATGCCCTTTTTCAGGAGGAACAGCCAGATGCTGAAGCAATTAACAGAAGCAACTAAACATGTCGTTGGTGTTAAACAAACGGCAAAAGCGGTTGAAAAGGGAACGGCGAAGCTGGTATTTATCGCAGCCGATGCCGATATCCGCATAAGCCGCCCGCTTTTGGAAAGCTGCGAAGCCGCCGGTGTAAAAGTAATAACCGCGGATTCGATGCACGAACTTGGCAAAGCATGCGGCATTCACGTTGGGGCTGCTGCCGCCGCGGTGCTTAAAGACTGATAGGGACTTCCGCCAGTCGGGAGTTTTTATAATCATTCAAATCTAATTATTCGGGAAGGAGGTGCCGATATGCCTACAATTAACCAATTAGTCCGCAAAGGCAGACAGGTTGCAATTGAAAAATCCACCGCTCCGGCATTGAAAGAATGCCCTCAGAAACGCGGCGTTTGCACCAGGGTTTATACCACAACCCCTAAAAAACCTAACTCTGCTCTGCGTAAGGTTGCTCGTGTCCGTTTAACCAACGGCATCGAAGTTACCGCATATATTCCGGGTATCGGTCACAATCTGCAAGAACACAGCGTTGTTCTTATTAGAGGCGGAAGGGTAAAAGACCTTCCGGGCGTGCGTTACCATATCATTCGTGGTGCACTTGATACTGCTGGCGTTGCTAACCGTAGCCAGGGCCGTTCCAAATACGGCGCTAAACGTGCTAAAGCAAAAAAATAAGCAGTATTAACTGATTTCACGAAATGATTAAGGAGGGAAACACATGCCTAGAAAAGGCCCTGTTACTAAAAGAGACGTACTGCCGGATCCGGTGTATGGCTCCAAATTATTAACCAGATTCATCAACAAAATCATGCTTGATGGCAAAAAAGGCGTTGCAGAACGCATTGTATATGATGCTTTTGATCTTGTCCGCGCTAAAACCGGCAAAGATCCCCTTGAAGTATTTGATGCGGCTATGAAAAATGTTATGCCGCTCCTCGAAGTGCGTGCCCGCCGCGTAGGTGGCGCAAACTACCAGGTTCCGGTAGAAGTACGTGCTGACCGCAAAACCACTCTTGGTATCCGCTGGCTGGTAAACTACTCCCGTCTGCGTGGTGAAAGAACCATGTGCGAACGCGTTGCCGGCGAAATTATGGATGCCGCCAACGGCACCGGCGCTGCTGTTAAAAAACGCGAAGATACCCATAAGATGGCTGAAGCAAACAAAGCGTTTGCTCATTACCGCTGGTAATTTAACCAGAACCCTGATTTTTATTAGAGGGAGGACGAAAAAGTGGGCAGAGAATTTCCACTTGAGAAAACAAGAAATATCGGTATCATGGCTCACATCGATGCCGGTAAAACCACCACGACCGAACGTATTCTGTTCTATACCGGCCGCGTTCATAAAATCGGCGAAACCCATGAAGGCGCTGCTACCATGGACTGGATGGAACAGGAAAAAGAACGTGGTATTACCATTACTTCGGCTGCTACAACCTGCCACTGGAAAGGCCACCGTATCAACATCATTGATACCCCGGGCCACGTTGACTTCACTGTAGAAGTTGAACGTTCTCTGCGTGTCCTTGACGGCTCTGTTGCAGTTTTCTGTGCCAAAGGCGGCGTTGAACCTCAGTCTGAAACCGTATGGCGCCAGGCTGATAAATACAGCGTACCTCGTATGGCTTATGTAAACAAAATGGATATTACAGGCGCGAACTTCTATAACGTAGTTCAAATGATGAAAGACCGCCTTGGTGCTAATGCAGTACCTATCCAGCTTCCTATCGGCTATGAAGATACTTTCGAAGGCATGGTTGACCTTATTAAAATGAAAGCTATCGTTTATGGCGATAAACTCGGCAAAGACGAAGAATTCGTTGAAATTCCGGAAGATATGAAGGAAAAAGCCGAAGAATACCGTCAGGCTCTTATCGAAGCAGTTGCTGAAAGCGATGACGATCTGATGATGAAATATCTTGAAGGCGAAGAACTCACCGAAGAAGAAATCATGACAGGCATCCGCAAACAAACCATTGCCTGCAAAATGACTCCGGTTTGCTGTGGTTCTTCTTATAAAAACAAAGGCGTTCAGCCTTTGCTTGATGCAATTGTTGCATTCATGCCGGCTCCTACCGACATTCCTCACATCAAAGGCGTTAACCCGGAAACCGGTGAAGAAGATGAACGCCCGTCCAGTGATGAAGAACCGTTTGCAGCTCTTGCATTCAAAATCATGACTGACCCGTATGTAGGTAAACTCGCATTCTTCCGCGTATATTCCGGTACTCTTGAATCCGGTTCCTATGTATATAACTCCACTAAGGGCAAACGTGAACGTATCGGCCGTATCCTGCAAATGCATGCTAACCACCGTCAGGAAATCGAAAAGGTTTACGCAGGTGATATCGCGGCAGCAGTTGGCCTGAAAGATACTACTACCGGCGACACCCTCTGCGATGAAAAAGCTCCTATCATTCTCGAATCCATGGTATTCCCGGATCCTGTTATTTCCGTAGCAGTTGAACCGAAAACCAAGGCTGACCAGGAAAAAATGGGCATTGCTTTGCAGAAACTCGCTGAAGAAGATCCGACCTTCCGCGTACGTACCGACCCTGAAACCGCTCAGACCATTATCTCCGGCATGGGCGAGCTTCACCTCGATATTATCGTTGACCGTCTGCTCCGTGAATTCCACGTTGGCTGCAGCGTAGGTAACCCGCAGGTTGCTTACCGTGAAACCATCCGCAAATCCGTTAAGGCTGAAGGCAAATTCGTTCGTCAGTCCGGCGGTAAAGGCCAGTATGGTCACTGCTGGTTGGAACTCACTCCGCTGGAACCCGGCGAAGGCTTCAAATTCGACAACAAAGTTGTCGGCGGTGCTATTCCGAAAGAATACATCGGGCCTGTTGAAGCAGGTGTTAAAGAAGCTATGGAAAACGGCGTAGTTGCCGGTTATCCGATGGTAGACGTTGGCGTAACTGTATACGACGGCTCTTACCATGAAGTTGACTCCTCTGAAATGGCATTTAAGATTGCCGGTTCTATGGGCTTCCGTGCTGGTGCACTGAAAGCTGACCCGGTTATTCTTGAACCTTACATGAAAGTAGAAGTTACCGTTCCTGAAGAATACATGGGCGATGTTATTGGCGACCTGAACTCCCGCCGTGGCCGCATTAACAGCATGGAAGCACGTAATGGTGCCCAGGTTATTGATGCTTTCGTTCCGTTGTCTGAAATGTTCGGTTATGCTACCGACCTGCGTTCCAAAACTCAGGGCCGCGGCAACTACTCCATGGAAGTTGACCATTACGAAGAAGTTCCGAGAAATATTGCCGAAGCAATTATTGCTAAAAACAAAGGCACCCAGGCCTAAGAAATTACCTGTTTAAGGAGGATACAATAAATGGCAAAGCAAAAATATGAAAGAACAAAACCCCATGTTAACATTGGTACCATCGGTCACGTTGACCATGGCAAAACAACCCTGACCGCAGCTATTACCAAAGTTCTTGCAGAACGCGGCGGCGCAGAATTCATGGACTACTCCATGATCGATAAAGCACCTGAAGAAAGAGAACGCGGCATTACCATCAACACCGCACACGTAGAATATGAAACCGCAAACCGTCACTACGCACACGTAGACTGCCCGGGCCATGCCGACTATGTTAAAAACATGATCACCGGCGCAGCACAGATGGACGGCGCAATCCTGGTAGTATCCGCAGCTGACGGCCCGATGCCGCAGACCCGCGAACACATTCTTTTGGCACGCCAGGTAGGCGTACCTGCAATCGTAGTATTCCTGAACAAAGCCGACATGGTAGACGATCCGGAACTTATCGAACTGGTAGAAATGGAAGTACGCGAACTGCTCTCCAGCTACGGCTTCCCCGGCGACGATATTCCTATCGTAGTAGGCTCCGCACTGAAAGCACTTGAAGGTGACCCGGAATACGAAAAGAAAATCATCGAACTGATGGACGCAGTAGATGAATACATCCCGACTCCGGAACGCGCAACCGACAAACCGTTCCTGATGCCTGTAGAAGACGTATTCACCATTACCGGCCGTGGTACTGTAGCAACCGGACGTGTAGAACGTGGCAGCGTAAAAGTAGGCGACACGGTAGAAATCGTAGGCCTGAAAGAAGAAAAGAAGAGCACTGTAGTAACCGGCGTAGAAATGTTCCGCAAACTGCTTGACGAAGCAGTAGCCGGCGACAACATCGGCTGCCTGCTGCGTGGCGTAGACCGCAAAGAAATCGAACGCGGCCAGGTACTTGCAAAACCGGGCAGCATTCATCCGCACACCAAATTCAAAGCAGAAGTATATGTACTGACGAAAGAAGAAGGCGGCCGTCACACCCCGTTCTTCAACGGCTACCGTCCGCAGTTCTATTTCAGAACCACTGACGTAACCGGCGTAACCGAACTTCCGGAAGGCACCGAAATGGTAATGCCTGGCGATAACGTAACGATGGAAGTAGAACTCATCACTCCGATCGCAATCGAACAAGGCCTGCGTTTTGCAATCCGCGAAGGCGGCCGTACCGTTGGCGCTGGTGTTGTTACTGCAATTGAAGAAAAATAATTAAACGCTGTTAGCGGTACATATATCTAAGGCCGGACTTTTCAGCCCGGTCTTAGATTATTTTTTTAAACATTGTTGACATAACCCGTTAACTGTGGTACTCTATATTAGTGAAATTTTCAGACCAGCAATTTTGACAGCAAGAGAGGTGTAACGAATGCGTACTTTGATTACTTTGGCATGCACTGAATGCAAACAGCGCAATTACCAGACTAACAAAAACAAAAAGAATGATCCGGACCGTATTGAGATCAACAAGTACTGCAAATTTTGCAAAAAACACACTTTACATAAAGAAACCAAATAATCTTTGTGTTTGAGTTTATCTAGGTATTTTAGCAAGGATGTGAAAAGATGGCCGTTCCAGAATTACCGGGTGTGAAAGACACCAACGGCATTATGCGTTTCCTCAGGGAAGCAAAATCTGAACTAAAAAAAGTGACCTGGCCTACCAGACGAGAACTTATTGCCCATACAATCGTTGTATTTATTGCCGTTGTCCTTTCAGCAATTCTGATTTGGGTAATTGACAGTATTTTTGCTGGGCTTTTCCAGTTGATTTTACAATAAGTTTGAGTAAGGAGGAAGGGAATTAATATTCCCGGTACCGCTATGGAATCAGAAAAACGTTGGTATGTCATACATACTTATTCCGGTTACGAAAATAAAGTAAAAGCTAATCTGGAACGCAAAGTTCATTCCCTGGGTATGGAAAACGAAGTTTTCAATATTGTAATACCTATGGAAAATGAAATAGAAGTCAAAGATGGCAAAAAACGCAGCGTGCAGCGCAAAGTTTTCCCGGGCTATGTACTGGTAGAAATGATTGTTAATGACCGCAGCTGGTATGCCGTCCGCAACACTCCAGGCGTAACCGGTTTTGTTGGCTCCGGCACCAAGCCCATTCCTCTTACAGATGAGGAAGTAAAACAAATTATGCGTTCTATGGGCGTGGAAGAAAGCCGTCCTAAAATTGATTTACAATTACAGCAGATTGTACGCCTTAAAAGCGGCCCGTTTGCCGGATGCCTTGGCAGCGTTTCCGAAATTAATGAAGAACGCGGCAAGCTGAAGGTTCTTGTGGACATGTTTGGGCGCGAAACACCTGTTGAAGTTGATTTTACTCAAGTTGAAGAAGCTGAATAAGGAGGTGTAATAAATGCCGAAAAAAGTCGTTAAGATGGTAAAATTACAGGTACCGGCTGGTAAAGCTACTCCGGCTCCTCCTGTAGGCCCTGCACTCGGCCAGGCCGGTGTAAACATCATGGCTTTCGTTAAGGAGTTCAATGAACGTACTGCACAGCAGGCTGGTCTTATTATCCCGGTAGAAATCACCGTATTTGAAGACCGTTCCTTTACTTTCATTACCAAAACTCCTCCGGCTCCGGTTCTCTTGAAAAAAGCAGCCGGTCTGGAAAAAGCATCTGGCGAACCTAACAAGAAAAAAGTAGCCACCCTCGGCCGCGACAAAATCCGCGAAATCGCCGAAACCAAAATGGCTGACCTCAACGCAGCAGATATTGAAGCTGCAATGAGAATGGTTGAAGGTACTGCCCGCAGCATGGGTATTACCGTAGTTGACTGATAATATTAGTTAACTTAATTAAGTGGGAGGCCAAAAACCGTTATTACCACATAGGAGGAAAAGTTAATGGCAAAAAGAAGCAAAAAGTACCAGGAAGCTTTGAAACTTATCGAAGCTGACAAATTCTATTCTCCGAAAGAAGCAATAGAATTAGTAAAGAAAACTAACGTTACCAAATTTGACAGCACCGTTGAAGTTTCTTTCAAACTCGGTGTTAATCCTAAATACGCTGACCAGCAGGTTCGCGGAGCTATGGTTCTTCCGCACGGCACCGGCAAAAGCAAAACTGTTCTTGTTTTTGCTAAAGGCCCCAAAGTTGCAGAAGCTGAAGCAGCAGGCGCAGATTATGTTGGCGGTGAAGAATATGTCGCTAAAATTCAGGGCGGCTGGACAGATTTCGATGTCTGCGTAGCAACCCCTGACATGATGGGCATGGTTGGCCGTCTTGGTAAAATCCTCGGTCCTAAAGGTTTAATGCCTAACCCGAAGGTTGGTACCGTAACTATGGACGTAACCCGTGCAGTAAACGAAATTAAAGCTGGTAAAATTGAATACCGCACCGATAAAGCTGGTAATGTACAGGCTCCTATCGGCAAAGTTTCCTTTACCGACGAACAGCTTTTGGCTAACTACATTGCACTTGCCGATACTCTGGTAAAAGTTAAACCTTCCGGAGCAAAAGGCCAGTACATGAAAACCATCACTCTTTCTACTACCATGGGCCCTGGCGTTAAAGTTGACGTTCTGAAGGCTAACAGCGACAAATAATTTTATAAATCAGAAGATAATCGGGCCATAGACAGCAGGTGCGGCACAGCCGCGTAAGCATAGCGCCAGCCGAGGTTGGAGACGTTGAAGATAGACCTTCGCGACCTCCGGCTGCGGCCGAGAGGTCTTTTTGATTTAATAAAAAATATCAAAATAAAGAAGGGGGTGCAGATGTATGGCAATTAGACCTGAAAAAGCAGCTAAAGTTGCAGAGATTAAAGAACTTCTTACCAGCTCTAAATGCACTGTTCTGGTAGACTTCTGCGGTTTGACTGTTGCACAGGATACTGCATTGCGCCGTAAAATGCGCGAAGCCGGTGTTACCTACATTGTAGTTAAAAACACTCTGCTCCGTATTGCAGCACAAGAAGCAGGCATTGAAGGTCTGGAGCCGGTTCTCGAAAAGAACACCGCTATTGCGGTTGCTCCGGAAGACCCTGTTGCCGCAGCAAAAATCATTTGCGATTTTGCTAAAGAAAACAAAGCACTTGTTGTTAAAGCAGGTGTTCTTGACGGTAAAGTTATTGACGATGCAGCTATCAAAGCTCTGGCAGAACTGCCGCCGAAAGAAGTACTCGTTGCCAAAATGCTTGGCAGCATGAATGCTCCGATTTCCGGTTTCGTCAATGTACTTCAAGGTACTATCCGCAAAGTGGTATATGCGCTTGACGCTATCCGCGAACAAAAAGAATCCGCATAAGATGAGGCTTATCGCATAAAAATTTAATTTTACATTTAATTATAACTTAAGATTATTAATGTAATTATGGAGGTAACTATAATGAATAAAGAACAAATCATTGAAGCTATTGAATCTATGACCGTCCTCGAACTTTCCGAACTCGTTAAAGCTCTGGAAGAAAAATTCGGCGTATCCGCTGCTGCTCCTGTTGCTGTAGCTGCTGCTCCGGCTGCTGGTGGCGCTGCTGCTGCTGAAGAAAAAACTGAATTCGACGTAATCCTGACCGCTGCTGGCGCTGGCAAAATCAACGTAATCAAAGTTGTTCGCGAAGTAACCGGCCTGGGCCTGAAAGAAGCTAAAGCTATCGTTGACGAAGCTCCGAAAGCTGTTAAAGAAAAAATCTCCAAAGCTGACGCTGAAGCTCTCAAAGCTAAACTCGAAGAAGCTGGCGCTTCCGTAGAAATTAAATAATTTTGCTTAACGGCAATAAAAATTCCGCTGCATTGCAGCGGAATTTTTTTATGCCCGCATGATTGACAAATTGCGAAATATATGATAACATATCATACTACAACATTAGTAGATTGCAGGTATTGACAACCGGTACCGGGGGTTCAGTGGTTGAGCACCGTACCGTGCTTATATGGATTTAGATGAGGTGCGTTCATCGAAGACAACATGCAAGGTCCTGAATATTGTTTGGAGCCTTGCTTTTTTTGTCATGGTAAAAACGCGCTTGTTTAAGTCTGCCTGACAACATATACATTAAGGGGTGAGGGATTACATGTTTAAACCGGTTCCCGTAGGTAATAGGACTCGGTACAGTTATGCCAGAATCAATGAAGTATTGCCAATGCCTCATTTGATTGACATCCAAAGAAAATCGTATGAGTGGTTCATGCGAGAAGGTCTTTGCGAAATTTTCCATGACATTTCTCCTATTAAAGATTTTACAGGTAATTTAGAACTTTCCTTTGAAGGCTTTACTCTCGGTGAGCCTAAATATACAGTAGAAGAATGCAAGGAACGCGATGCTTCCTATTCTGCGCCGTTAAATGTAAACGTGCGCCTTCTGTATAAAGATACCGGCGAGATTAAAGAATCTAAAGTATTCATGGGCGATTTTCCGCTGATGACGGAAACCGGTACTTTTGTAATCAACGGTGCCGAACGTGTAATCGTCAGCCAGCTGGTACGTTCTCCGGGCGTTTATTACGCTGTTACGATGGACCCCAGCGGCAAAAAAATGTATGGTACAACAGTCATTCCTAACCGTGGTGCATGGATTGAATATGAAACCGACTTAAATGACGTTATTTACGCACGTGTTGACCGTACCAGAAAGCTGCCGGCAACCGTTTTGCTGCGCGCCATGGGTTTAACCCAGAATGAAGATATTTTAGCGCTCTTTAATAATCATCCTTCCGTTGCTGCAACGCTTGAAAGGGATACAACAACTACCCGCGAAGAAGCTTTAATTGAAATTTATAAAAAGCTGCGTCCGGGCGAACCACCTACTCTGGAAAACGCCTCCGCGCTTATTGAAGCAACCTTCTTTGATAACAAACGTTATGACCTTGCCAGCGTAGGCCGTTATAAGCTGAATAAAAAACTCGGCTGGCGCCGCCGCCTGCTGGATAAAGTGCTGAATCAGCCGCTGGTTGATGTATCTACCGGTGAAATTATTGCTGAAGCAGGCACCAAGATTGACCTTGATGTTATTGATAAAATTGAAGAAAGCGGTATTTTTGCAGGTCCTGGTCTGAAAGAAGTTTTCATCCGCCTGAAAGAACAGCCGATGAAAATCATCTGCACTTCCGATATTCCGGAAGACCACCGCACCATTACTGTTGAAGATGTAATGGCTTCCTTCGGTTATCTGCTGAACCTGATGGACGGCCTTGGCACCGGCGACGATATCGACCATTTGGGCAATCGCCGTGTACGCCGTGTCGGCGAACTTTTGCAGAACCAGTTCCGCATCGGCCTTGCCCGTATGGAACGCGTTGTAAAAGAACGTATGACCATTCAGGATGTTGATGTTATCACGCCGCAGGCACTCATTAATATCCGCCCTGTTGTCGCTGCAATTAAAGAATTCTTCGGCAGCAGCCAGCTTTCCCAGTTTATGGACCAGAACAACCCGCTGGCCGAGCTGACCCATAAACGCCGTCTTTCCGCACTGGGCCCCGGTGGCTTGAGCCGTGAACGTGCAGGCTACGAAGTCCGCGACGTACACCATTCCCACTATGGCCGTATGTGCCCGATTGAAACCCCTGAAGGTCCTAACATCGGCCTTATCGGTTCTCTTTCTACCTTTGCTGTTATTAACAAATACGGCTTTATGGAAACCCCGTACCGCCGTGTTGATAAAGAAAACAAGCGTGTAACCGATGAAATTATTTATCTTACCGCTGATGAAGAAGATAATTACATTATCGCTCAGGCGAACGAACCTTTGGATGACGAAGGTTACTTTGAAGGCGAACGTGTAACCGCACGTTACCAGAACGAAGTACTTTCCCTGCCTCCTGACCAGGTAGACTTCATGGACGTTTCGCCGAAACAGGTTGTATCTATTGCTACCGCGCTTATTCCGTTCCTTGAAAACGATGACGCGAACCGTGCTCTTATGGGTGCCAACATGCAGCGTCAGGCAGTGCCGCTTCTGTGCACTCAGGCTCCTATCATCGGTACCGGTATGGAATATAAAGTTGCCGTTGACTCCGGCGTGTGCATTCTGGCTAAAAATGCCGGCGTTGTAGAACGCGTTACCGGTGATGAAATCGTTATCCGCAAAGATGACGGCGGCGTAGATAAATACAGCGTATTGAAATTTAAACGCTCCAACCAGGGCACCTGCGTTAACCAGCGCCCGATTGTTTACAAAGGCGACAAAGTTGTTAAAGGACAGGTATTGGCAGACGGCCCTGCAACCGACCATGGCGAACTTGCACTTGGCTACAATGTAATTGTTGCCTATATGCCTTGGGAAGGCTACAACTACGAAGATGCTATTCTTCTGAGTGAAGATTTGGTTAAGGCCGACGTATTTACTTCCATTCATATTGAAGAATACGACTGCGATGCCCGCGACACCAAACTTGGCGAAGAAGAAATTACCCGCGATATTCCGAACGTATCGGAAGAAGCATTGAAAGACCTTGACGAACGCGGCATTATCCGCATTGGTGCGGAAGTACGCCCTGGTGATATCCTCGTCGGCAAGGTAACTCCGAAAGGCGAAACCGAACTTACCGCAGAAGAACGCCTGCTGCGCGCTATCTTCGGTGAAAAAGCACGTGAAGTACGCGACAGCTCGCTGCGTGTTCCGCACGGCGAAGCAGGTAAAATCGTAAGCGTAAAAGTATTTACCCGCGAAAACGGCGACGAACTTCCTCCGGGAGTTAACGAACAGGTTCGCGTACATATTGCACAGAAACGTAAAATTTCCGTCGGTGATAAAATGGCAGGCCGCCACGGCAACAAGGGCGTTATTTCCCGTATTCTGCCTCGCGAAGACATGCCATTCCTGCCGAGCGGCGAACCGGTACAGATTGTGCTGAATCCGTTGGGCGTACCTTCCCGTATGAACATCGGACAAATTCTGGAAAACCATCTGGGCTGGGCAGCACGCGCACTCGGCATGCAGATTGAAAACAATGCCGAAGGCCTTGTAGAACGCCTGACAGGTGTTGGCTATGACGTTGAAAAATACGGCATCCCCGAAACCGTTGAAATCGGCAAATTCGGTGGTAAGAGCATTAAAGCCGTACAGATTTCCGTACCGGTATTTGACGGCGCTCATGAAAAAGACATTAATGATGCGCTTGACCTTGCAGGTATCGACCGCAGCGCCAAAACCACGCTGTATGACGGCCGTACCGGCGAACCGTTTGATAACAAAGTTACCGTCGGCTTAACTTATATGCTCAAACTGCATCACCTTGTTGATGATAAAATCCATGCCCGCAGCACCGGCCCGTACTCCCTTGTTACCCAGCAGCCTCTCGGCGGCAAGGCGCAGTTCGGCGGCCAACGTTTCGGCGAAATGGAAGTTTGGGCGCTGGAAGCATACGGCGCAGCTTACACTTTGCAGGAAATTTTAACCGTAAAATCCGACGATGTTGTCGGCCGTGTTAAAACCTACGAAGCCATCGTTAAAGGCGAAAATGTTCCTGAACCTGGTGTTCCGGAATCCTTTAAGGTACTTATTAAAGAACTTCAGTCCATCGGCCTTGACATTAAAGTGCTCAACGAGGACGAAGAAGAAATTTCCCTGTGTGATACCGATGACGATATCAACGAAACAGCCCGCAAGCTGGACCTTGATATCGACGGTGCCATCCCCGAAGCTCCTAACACGGAGATTGTGCAGGATGACTACACCACCGACAGTGATGACAGCGCAGCGGAAGACCCCGATTTTGATTTGATTGCCGATATTGGCAACATGAATATGGAAGCAAAAGATGCGGATGACGCCGCCAGTGAAGATATGGAATAGAAGGGAGCGATCGGTTCTTGTTAGACGTAAATAATTTTGAATCTATGCGTATCGGCCTGGCTTCACCGGAGCAAATCAGGGCTTGGTCCTATGGCGAAGTAAAAAAACCGGAAACCATCAATTACAGAACTTTAAAACCGGAACGTGACGGTTTGTTCTGCGAAAGAATTTTCGGGCCTACCAAAGACTGGGAATGCCATTGCGGCAAATATAAAAGAATCCGCTATAAAGGCATTATCTGCGATAAGTGCGGCGTTGAAGTAACCCGTGCCAAAGTACGCCGTGAGCGTATGGGCCATATTGAACTGGCTGCACCTGTATCCCATATCTGGTATTTCAAAGGTATTCCGAGCCGCATGGGGTTAATTCTTGATATTTCCCCGCGTTCTCTGGAAAAAGTACTGTACTTTGCCAACTACATTGTATTAGACCCGGGCAGCACTCCGCTGACTAAAAAACAGCTGCTGACCGAAAGCGAATATATTGAAAACCGTGATAAATACGGCAGCGCATTTAAAGTAGGCATGGGCGCTCAGGCAATTAAAACCTTATTACAGGAAATTGACCTGCCCAAACTTACCGCAGAACTGCGCGCAGAACTGAAAGAAGTAAGCGGCCAGCGCAAAATCCGCGCTGTACGCCGTCTGGAAGTTTGCGAAGCCTTCTTGAAATCCGGCAACCGTCCGGAATGGATGATTCTGGACGTTGTACCGGTTATTCCGCCTGAACTGCGCCCGATGGTTCAGCTGGACGGCGGACGCTTTGCAACGAGCGACCTTAACGATTTATACCGCCGCGTTATTAACCGCAACAACCGCTTGAAACGTTTGCTTGAACTTAACGCGCCGGATATTATCGTACGCAACGAAAAACGCATGCTGCAGGAAGCAGTTGACGCCCTTATCGACAACGGCCGTCGCGGCCGTCCGGTAACAGGCCCGGGCAACCGCCCGCTGAAATCCCTTTCCGATATGCTGAAAGGCAAACAGGGCCGTTTCCGTCAGAACCTTTTGGGTAAACGCGTTGACTATTCCGGCCGTTCCGTTATCGTTGTAGGCCCGGAACTTAAAATGCACCAGTGCGGCCTGCCGAAGGAAATGGCACTGGAACTGTTTAAACCTTTTGTAATGAAACGCCTTGTTCAGAGCGGACAGGCTACCAATATCAAAAACGCCAAACGCATGGTAGAACGCGCCAATAATGTTGTTTGGGACGTTTTGGAAGAAGTAATTAAAGAACATCCTGTATTCCTTAACCGTGCACCGACGCTGCACAGACTTGGTATTCAGGCATTCGAGCCTATCCTTACCGAAGGCCGTGCAATTAAGCTGCATCCTTTGGTATGTACAGCATTCAACGCCGACTTCGACGGTGACCAAATGGCAGTGCATCTGCCGCTTTCTGCGGAAGCACAGGCAGAAGCAAGAATTTTGATGCTTTCTGTTAACAACATTCTGGCGCCGAAAGACGGCAAACCTGTTGCCGTACCTACCCAGGATATGGTTCTGGGCTCTTACTACATCACCATGGTGAAAGAAGGAGCCAAAGGCGAAGGCATGCGCTTCAGCAGCATTAACGAAGCTATGCTGGCATACTTCCATAAGGTTGTTGATTTGCAGGCACGCATTCAGGTTTATGTACCTAACAAAGATATTTACGGTGAAGAAAAGAACGAAGGCGTAAGCCTTGTTACCACTACGCCGGGCAATATTATGTTTAACGAAGACCTGCCGAAAGAACTGCAGTACTTCCATCAGGAAACAGAAAAGAACGCTGCTGGTGAAGAAGTTAAGGTTTGGCATTTAAGCAAACTTATCAACAAAAAAGAACTGGGCAACCTTGTTGCAAAAGCACATAAGCTGTTTGGCAACCTGCGTACTGCCGAAATTCTTGATATTGTTAAAAAGAACGGTTATGACAACGCCTGCAAGGCAGGTATTTCCATTGCCGTATCCGATATTAAAATCCCGAAAGAAAAACAGCAGATTTTGGCTGACGCCGAAAAACAGATTGATAAAACCGAGCGTATGTTCCGCCGCGGCTTGATGAGCGAGGACGAACGTTACCGCAAGGTTATTGAAATCTGGAGCCAGGCAACGGACGACGTTACCGCAAAACTGATGAGCGCTACCATGGATAAATTCAATTCCCTGAATATGATGGCTGACTCCGGTGCCCGCGGCAACACCCAGCAGATTCGTCAGCTGGCAGGTATGCGCGGACTTATGGCTGACCCGTCCGGCCGTATTATCGACCGTCCTATCAAGGCAAACTTCCGCGAAGGCTTAACCGTATTGGAATACTTTATTTCCACCCACGGTGCCCGCAAAGGCCTGGCCGATACCGCACTGCGTACGGCAGACTCCGGTTACCTTACCCGCCGCCTTGTAGACGTTGCGCAGGATGTTATTGTACGCGAGGATGACTGCGATGTTGTAACCTTTAACCTTGTTAAAGAACGCAGCCGCCTGTGCAAACAAACCCTTGGCGCAAGCCAGAACAAACTGCGCGAAACCGTTATCGGGCGCAACCTTGCTTCCGGCGTTGAAAGCCCTGTAACCGGCGAACTGATTGCTGAAGCAGATACCGTTATTACGGAAGATATTTACAATAAACTTATTGCAGGCCACGTGCTTGAAGTTAACCTGTATGCAACAGATGATATGGACGGCGAAGCAACTGAAACCGTTCAGATTAATATCAGCAGCGAAGATGCCAACAAGGTAATGAAAGAACACCTGATGCATCACTTCGACGGCAAAGAAGTTGCCGAAGACGTTGTTAACGCAGAAGGTGAAGTGCTGGCACATGCAAAAGATACTTATACCGAAGCAATGATTGACGCAATTTTGGCAGACGGTACTGTCCGCGAAATGAAAGTGCGCAACAATGCTATCGAAGGTATCGAAATCGGCGCTATTACCGAAGGCAAGAACAAACAGACGGTTATCGAATCTCTGCGTGACCGTATTGTTGGCCGTAACCTTGCCGAAGATATTCTGGATGAAAACGGTGAAGTGCTCTATCATATCAACGATTATGTTACCGAAGATATGGCAGACAGAATTGCAGCCCTGCGCGAAACCGTTAAAATCCGCAGCGTGCTCAACTGCAAATCTAAAGTTGGCGTTTGCCGCAAATGCTATGGCCGCAACCTTGCAACCGACAGAAATGTTGACGTCGGCGAAGCAGTTGGTACCATTGCAGCTCAGGCAATCGGCGAACCTGGTACCCAGCTTACCATGCGTACGTTCCATACCGGCGGCGTAGCAGGCGGCGATGATATTACCCAGGGCTTGCCGCGTGTTGAAGAATTGTTTGAAGCACGCAAACCGAAACACCCCGGTATTTTGGCAGAAACCACCGGCGTTGTGCATATTGCCGAAGAAGGCGGCCAGCGTAAAATTACCATTACCGATAAAGACGGCATGGAAGAAGTTTATGCCATTCCGTACGGCGCAAAACTTGCTGTTACCGAAGGGCAGGAAATCGAAAAAGGCGACCGTCTTACCGAAGGTTCCCTCAATCCGCATGATATTATCCGCATCAGCGGCGTGCGTGCAACCCAGCGTTATCTGGTACAGCAGGTACTCGGCGTTTACAAATCTCAGGGCGTAGAAATTAACGATAAACACATTGAAGTTATGGTACGCCAGATGATGCGTAAAGTACGTATCGACGAAGCAGGCGATACTACGATGCTGCCGGGCGAATATGTTGATATCGGTGAATTTGAAGAACAGAACAGCGAGATGCTTGACCGCGGCTTACAGCCGGCAGAAGGTCATCCGATTCTTCTGGGTATTACCAAAGCATCTCTGGCAACCGATTCCTTCCTGTCTGCGGCTTCCTTCCAGGAAACTACCCGTGTACTTACGGACGCAGCTATTAAAGGCAAGGTTGACCCGCTGCTTGGCCTTAAAGAAAACGTTATTATCGGTAAACTCATCCCGGCAGGTACCGGCATGAGCAGATACCGCGACGTTAAAGTAAAATACAATACCACACCGGCAAAATAATTAACGTGCTTACGCACGATTAGTTGAACCGGTAACAGAACACCCCGTTTACATAAGTAAGCGGGGTGTTTGTGTATATACGGCACTATTGCCGTTGCAGTTTGCGTTGATATTAAAGCAGAAAATAAAAATTTTACAAGCCCCTTTGTTGGAATATTTCCGGCAAAGGGTATTTTTTATACCTTTTTTAGGGTGAATAAGGCATACAGTTTTGTTGTTTTGCTTTGTAAATAGAACCGTAACAAGCGGGGACAAACCCGGCAGGGAAAAAGTTTCCACAAGACCAGTAAAAGTTAGACTTACGCTAACCAAAATGTCTTGCGGGGGGGTAAAGGTATGGTAAAATATTGTTATAAATTAGTGTAAAATAAAATTATAAATTTTATTACAGTTAACAAAAGGCGGATAAATGTGATTTTGGAAAATATTGAGAAATTTATTAAATATATTTTGGACTTTATTTTAGCTTTTGCTGGAATTATTATTTTAAGTCCTGTTTATTTATACATTGCTTACAAAATTAAAAAAGAAGATGGTGGAAAAATAATATATTCTTATGATTGTGTTGGAAAAAATGGTAAAAATTTTAAATGCTATAAATTTAGAAGTATGATAGAAAATTCTCAAGAAGTATTAACAGATTACTTAAAAAATAATTTAGAGGCAAAAGAAGAATGGGATACATTTTATAAGTTAAAGAATGATCCGAGGATAACAAAGATTGGCCACAAGTTAAGGAAAAGTAGTTTAGATGAATTACCACAGCTTTTTAATGTATTGAAGTTAGAAATGAGTTTAGTTGGGCCACGGCAAATAGTAAAGGATGAAATTGTTAAATTCGGAAAATATATAGATTCATATTATTCTGTGCGCCCGGGAATAACAGGTTATTGGCAAGTTAGTGGACGCAGTGAAGTTGATTATAAAACGCGTGTAGAAATGACAGTTTGGTATATAAATAATTGGTCTTTATGGTTAGATATAAAAATTTTGCTTAAAACCATTAGTGTTGTATTCAAAAAAACAGGTGCATATTGAGGTGAAATAATGAAAGCATTTTTATTGGCTGCAGGATATGGTACCAGATTAAGACCGTTAACTAATACTATACCAAAATGTTTAGTGCCGATTTGCGGAAAACCGCTTTTAGCGTGGTGGGTAGATTTGTTTGAAAAATATGATGTAAAAGAAGTAATGATTAATACGCATTACTTGCCGGATGCAGTACGAGAATTTATTAAAAGACATAATCAAAAAAATAAGCAGGTAAAATTAATAGAATTTTATGAACCTGAACTTTTAGGAAGTGGAGGTACAATTTTAGCAAACAAAGCTTTTGTAGAAAATGAAGAAGATTTTCTCATTTGTTATGCGGATAATTTAACTAATCTTAATTTAAAAAAATTAGTAGAGTTTCATAAAACACAAACCAGCCTTTTAACGATGGCTTTATTTCACACAAATAAGCCGAAGGAATGTGGCATAGCAGCTATAGATGAAAATGGTTTAATATATGAATTTGTTGAAAAACCTCAGTTTCCTAAAAGTAATTTAGCTAATGCCGGTGTTTATGTAACGAACCGTAATATTTTTAAATACATTCCAGTCAAACAAACTTGTGATTTTGGGAAAGATGTTTTGCCAAAATTAGTGAATAAAATGTATGGTTATCAAATTAATGATTATTTATTAGATATAGGTAATCTGGATAATTATGAAAAAGCACAGAAGGAGTGGCTTAAATGATAATAACAAAAACACCTTTACGCATTAGTTTTACCGGAGGAGGTACAGATTTACCAGCTTACTATAAAACTGGTTATGGTGCAGTTGTAAGTGCTGGAATAAATAAATATGTGTATATAACTATAAATAAACGTTTTGATGATACGATTAGAATAAGTTATTCTAAAACAGAAATTGTAGATGATTTAAAAGAAATTCAGCATGATATAGCTAAAGCCTGTTTGCAAATGACCGGTGTAGAGAAAGGTGTTGAAATTACTTCTATTTCAGACATTCCAGCTGGAACAGGATTAGGTTCAAGCAGTAGTTTTACAGTTGGTTTGCTGAATGCACTTTATACTTATTGCGGAGAACGTTTATCTGCACATGAATTGGCAGAAAAAGCTTGTCAAATAGAGATTGAGATTTTAAAACATCCTATAGGTAAACAAGATCAATACGCTGCAGCTTACGGTGGTGTTAATTATTTCTCTTTTGGACAAGATGGTGAAGTAAGGAGAGAAAAAATAGATATATCTGAGCAAGAAAAACAACTAATGGATAGAAGGCTAATGATGTTTTATACAGGAATCAGACGCAGTGCTGATGGAATTTTAGCTAAGCAGAGTGTAGAAACATCTAAAAAACTTGATGTATTAAATTATATGAGAGATCAGGCCAACGTAATGAAAGAATTATTAAAATCTGAAGGTTTTAATAATAAATTTGCTATTATGCTTGATAAGGCATGGCAAAAGAAAAAATCTGTTACAGATGGTATAAGTAATTTGGAAATAGATGATTATTATAAAAACGCAATAAATGCCGGTGCACTTGGTGGTAAACTGCTTGGTGCAGGTGGTGGAGGTTTTATATTATTATATTGCGATGAAGCTAAACAGGAAAGTGTGCGTAAAGCTATAGGTTTAAGAGAACTTGATTTTAGAATAGCCAGATATGGCAGCCGGGTGGTTTATTTTGCCTGATAAAATTATTTTTTTGGATCGTGATGGCGTTATTAATAAAAAAGCGCCGGAGCATGATTATATCAAAAAATGGGAAGAATTTAAATTTTTACCAAATGTTGATACAGCTATTAAACTTTTTAATGAAGCTGGATTTAAAGTGATTCTTATTACTAATCAAAGGGGAATTGCACGCGGAATTATGAGTATGGATGATTTGCACATAATTCATAAAAAAATGTGTAAAGAATTAGCTTTAAAAAAAGCAAAAATTGATGATATTTTTGTATGTCCGCATGATATAGGACAATGCACATGCAGGAAACCACAAATAGGTTTATTTTTGCAGGCTGAACAAAAATATCAGGTTGATAAAGAAAAATCATATATGATTGGTGATAGTAAAACTGATATAAAAGCAGGGAAAAAATACGGAGTAAAAACTATTGCGCTCAATACTGATAGTTTTGGGGCAGATTTAAAATTTAATAATTTATTTGAAGCAGGAGAATTTATAACAGGAGCGTGTATAAAATGAAAGTTTTAATTACCGGTGGAGCTGGATATATAGGTAGTCATTGTAATAGATATTTTTATGAACAAGGTGTTGATACTGTAGTATTAGATGATTTGAGCGACGGGCATGAAGAAGCTGTAATTGCAGGCAAATTTGTTAAAGGTGATTTTGGTGATAAGAGTTTTATTACTGAATTTTTGGCAAAAGAAAATTTTGATGCCATAATTCATTTTGCTGCTTTTGCGTCTGTCCCGGATTCTGTAAGTAGACCGCAAAGATATTATGACAATAATGTTACTAAAATGTTAACTTTGCTTGATTCTGCAGTAGCAAATGGAATTAAATATTTTGTATTTTCTTCATCAGCAGCAACTTTTGGAGAACCTAAATATGTACCGATTGATGAAAAGCATCCTCAAGAGCCTATAAATCCTTATGGAATGACAAAATTAATTGGTGAAAAGATACTTTTAGATTATGAAAAAGCTTATGGATTACATTCATGTTCTTTCAGGTATTTTAATGCAGCCGGTTGCTCTTATGATGGGAAATTGGGAGAAGATCATAATCCTGAATGTCATTTAATACCGTTAATAATAAGAGCAGCATTAAATAAAAATAAAGTTTTAAAAGTTTTTGGCAATGATTACAAAACAAGAGATGGTAGCTGTGTGCGTGATTTTGTACATGTAGAGGATTTGGCTGAAGCACACTATTTAGGTCTTAAATACATTATGGAACAAAATGTTAGCGAACAGTTTAATTTAGGCAGTAGTGATGGCTTTACAGTACTTGAAATAATTAATGCTTTTGAAAAAATAAGTGGAATAAAAGTACCTTATGAGATTGCTGGACGAAGAGCAGGAGACCCTGCAGTATTGGTTGCATCCAATCAAAAGGCCAAAGAATTATTAGGGTGGCAACTAAAAAGAAGTTCTATTGAAAATATTTTAAAAACGGCATTAAATTGGGAACAAAATAAAAAATATTAACTGGAGAATAACAATGGTTGATTATAAAGAACAAATAAAAGAATATTTAGTAAAAGAAATTTCTATATTAAATCAATTAAATTTAGAAGAAATTAATATTGCTATGAATGCAATAAATGAAGCATGGAATGCAGGCGCTACAATTTATACTATGGGTAATGGTGGTAGTTCTGCAACAGCCAGTCATTTTGTTTGCGATTTTAATAAAGGCATATCTTGCGAAACAGGTAAGAAATTTAAATTTATTTGTTTAAGTGATAATACGCCGATTATTACTGCCATTGCTAATGACATGAGTTATGATGATGTGTTTTTGCTACAGTTAAAGGATATTTTAAAGCCGAAGGATTTGGTTATTGCAATCTCAGGCAGTGGAAACTCAAAAAATATAATTAAAGCAGTTGAATATGCAAAAAATATAGGCGCTAAAGTTATTGGTTTAACTGGCTATAATGGTGGTAAGTTAAAAGAAATGGCTGATTATAAAATGCATGTTCCAGTTGAAGATATGCAAATTACAGAAGATATACATATGATTTTTGACCACATGATGATGAAAATTTTTTGTTCTGCAAAGTAAAGGTGTAATTATGAATAAATATGACTATTTAATTGTTGGCAGTGGTTTGTTCGGTAGTGTTTTTGCACATGTGGCAAATAAAAAAGGCAAAAAATGTTTGGTTGTTGAAAAAAGAGAGCATTTAGGCGGTAATATTTATTGTTTATCTAAAGATGGTATTAATATTCATTATTACGGCGGGCATATTTTTCATACTTCTAATAAAAAAATATGGGAATATGTTAATCAGTTTGTAGAATTTAATAATTATATTAATAGCCCGATAGCAAATTATTATGGTGAAATATATAATTTGCCATTTAATATGAATACATTTCATCAAATGTGGTGCGTAATCACACCTGAACAAGCAAAAGCTAAAATAGATGAACAAAGAGCTGTAATAAAAGAAACGCCTAAAAATTTAGAAGAACAGGCTATTAGTTTAGTTGGAACAGATATTTATGAAAAGCTTATTAAAGGGTATACAGAAAAACAATGGGGCAGAAAATGCACCGAATTACCGGCATTTATTATTAAACGCTTGCCTGTGCGTTATACATATGATAACAACTACTTTAATGATAAATATCAAGGAGTACCGATAGGTGGTTACAATATATTAATAAATGGGTTACTTGAAGGAATAGAAACAAAAACTGGAATTGACTTTCTGCAGCATAAAGAAGAGTTAACTAACTTAGCGAATAAAGTTATATATACAGGTGCAATTGATGCATATTTTAATTACCAGCTTGGAACGTTGGAATACCGCGGCCTAAAATTTGAAATTGAAAAATACGATATTGAAAATTACCAGGGAGTTGCAGCTGTAAATTATACAGATAGCGAAACTCCTTATACCAGAATAATAGAACATAAGCACTTTGAATTTGGCAAACAGCCGGTAACGTATATTACTAAAGAATATCCGCAAGACTGGAAATTAGGCGAAGAAGCATATTATCCTGTTAACGACGATAACAACTAAGAGTTGTACGCGAAATATAAAGAACTTGCCGGTAAAGAAAAGAAAGTAATCTTTGGTGGCAGGTTAGGCGAATACAAGTATTATGATATGGATAAAGTAATAGAAAGTGCTTTGAATCTTGCAAAAAAGGAATTGAAAGACTAAATGAATATAAAAATACTTGTTGCAACACATAAACAATATTGGATGCCGGATGATGATATATATTTTCCAATTCATGTTGGTCGAGAAGGTAAAAAAGATATTGGGTTTATTGGAGATAATACGGGAAATAATATTTCCAAGAAAAATCCTGAATATTGTGAACTTACAGGAATATATTGGGCGTGGAAAAATTTAGATAATGATTATTTGGGAATAGTACACTATAGGCGATATTTTACTAAAAAAGGTTTTTTCTTACGCTCAATAGATAAAAAAAGAGATGATATTTTAAATAAAAAAGATTGGGAAAATATTTTAAAAGAAAATGATATAGTAGTGCCGGATAAGCGTAAATATTATATAGAAACCAATGAACAGCATTACTTACATGCTCATCCAAGGGAGCAATTTGATGTTGCTAAACAAGTAATAACCGAAATGTTTCCGGAATATATTAATGGTTGGAATATTTTAATGAATCGTAATTGGGCGCATATGTTTAATATGTTTGTAATGAAAAAGGAATATTTTGATGAATTTTGTACATGGTGGTTTTCAGTAATGTTTGAGGTAGAAAGAAGATTAGACATTAGCAATTGGGAAACTAAAGAACGCCGTTGGTTTATAGACGAGTTATTACTTGATGTTTGGCTTGAAACTAAAGGATATAAATATAAAGAGGTAAATGTAGATTTTTTAGAAAAACAAAACTGGCCTAAAAAAATAATAGATTTTTTTAAGAGGAAATTTAAATGGTAAATGAAAATAAAAAAATATTATTTAGCATAATAATGCCTGTATATAATGTTGAAAAATATTTGAAAAAAGCAATTGAAAGTGTCTTAAATCAAAATTGTAATAATTTCGAATTAATATTAATCAATGATTGTTCCACTGATAGTAGTTTAAATATTTGCAAAAATTATTTAAAAAAACATGACAATATAATAAAATTAATTTCACTAAAAAAAAATCAAGGGTTAAGTAATGCAAGAAATTTAGGTATAGAAAAGGCTATTGGTAAATATATTTTATTCCTAGACTCAGATGATTGGTGGGATAAAAATTTATTAAGCGAAATTTATAAAATAATAAAAAAGCATAGTAATATAGATTTAGTCTTTTTTGGATATTCTGACGAATGGTTTGATAAAAATGGTAAAAAATTTGCAAGTAAAGTCTTAGTTCCGTCAAAGGGTGAGTATTTAGACAAAAAATCTTTAATAGAGAAAACTGTTCAAATACAAGAATTTAATAATGATTTATTTGCGTGGGTTGCAAATAAAGCTTATAGGTCAGATGTATTAAAACAAAGTGTAAATTTTAATAAAATGCCTTTATCAGAAGATTTAGAGTTTATGGTAAGGTTATTATATAAAACAAATTCTTTGGTTACAATAGATAAAGCATTATTGCATTATAGAAGACGCCCATTTGGAAGTTTAAGAAGTAAATATCAAGAAGAATTTTATGAAATTCATAGAAAAATTTTGGAAAATAGATATAATCAAATTTGCAAATACAATTTACTTGAAACCGCAAGTGGAATGCTTGTTCGAGAATATTTAAAAATTACTTTTCTAAATTTACAAATGAGTTTTTATCCAAATAGTTGCAAAAGTCATAATTATAGAAAAGATTTTTTATTAAAAATTTATAATGATAAATTATGGATAGATATCAATACAAA